>Ga0256407_10000566_pt1 | contig 87475 bp, 71 predicted proteins | sample RumenRJG_04DNA_FD_193489 | JGI IMG/M metagenome (GOLD analysis project Ga0256407, IMG submission 193489) | Bovine rumen microbial communities from Lethbridge, Alberta, Canada - RJG_04 | ecosystem: Host-associated > Mammals > Digestive system > Stomach > Rumen | place: Canada: Alberta... | reverse complement strand
CTGCACATGTCCAAGGATGCCATTTCTAAGACGCATTAACATTGGTTTGGAATTAAACGAAAATCAAGTTTGTGAAAAATTAACGCGGTAGGTACCCGCATCATACTGGGGGGTGCTGAGTAGTTACGTGAATTTCTGTCAGTCTTCTTCGCATCGGAGATGCGACTTTCTGATCATTGGGGACGGTTCTCGATGATCATTTTTCGAACAGAAATTCCCGTAATGCGCAGAAATTTTCTTTTATATCTGCATCACAGCTGTCATTTATCAAGATTCCTAGCAGAAGAGAAAGATAGTTTATGGGAAATTATGTGAATTATGTGAATTTCTGTCGGTTCTTTCACTATTATGCGTATTTCTTTCCGAAATTAAAGAAAGTGGTTATTTCTGTTCTCTCAACGTAACATGTGTTACATTTTTTCCGTGGTAAATGTTTGTGTACATATTTTTTTTGTTCCATTACTGATAATTTGTATTTTTGTGGTCGTAAAAGGTGACTTTTTATTGTATGGTTATAAATAAAAAAGTTATGAGAAAATTTTTACTTCTTTTCATGGCTGCCTTTCTAGCCATGGTAGCTTTCGCCCAAGTGCCCAGGGGCGGTGCCGTGCCCAAATCTGTCACGGCGAAGAAATTGTTCCATCTCGGTGCCACAACCTCGGCACGGGCACCCCAGTTGCAGACTGCCGGGGGAGAACTCGTCACCCTGCCTGAGGGCGTCAGCACCGAAGACTACACCATGACCATCGACCAGGAAGCCTATTCCGAGTACGGATGGCAGAGCGTGGGTGGCAAACGCACCGTGCAGGTGGCCTTCGACGGCGATGACGTCTATCTGCAAGGACTGGCCTATTGGTTCCGCGACAACTATGTGAAAGGAACCAAAAATGCCGACGGCAACTACGTGTTCAAGACTGGACAGCTAATCGGTTCCGATGCCGACGGCGATGAGTTCATCAACGGTATGACCTACGGTGAGGAGGGACTGGTGATATGCGACTATGTGTTCGACTTCGATGCCGAGGCGCGCACACTCACCCTGGCCTATGGCTATTTCCTGGCCGAGAGCGACGCTCCCGACTCGCCCGACGCCTACACCCAGATATACAGCGTGAACTACAAACCGGGAGCCTACGTGGTGCCCGACCTGGTGACGCTGCCCGAGGGCGTGGAGTCACAGACCTGGTATCTCTCCGCCTACAACGACTACGGTGGGGTGAACGGCGAGGTGCAGGTGGCCTTCCACGGCAACGACATCTACCTGCAGGGACTGAGCAGCGCACTGCCCGAGGCATGGATAAAAGGCTCTGTCGACGGCAATACCGCCACCTTTGCCACCGGACAGTATCTGGGGCTGGGATATGGCGCTTACGACATGTTCTTCGTGGGGGCCGACGGCGACTACAATGTGAAGGATGTGGTGTTCAACTACGATGCCGAGGGTGGTAGCCTCAAGACAGCCGACTATATCGTGGTGAGCCAGGACGAGACGCTCTCCTACTTCTATGAGAGCTACATGGATACCGAGATAACCCGTGAGAAACCGGCCCTGCCCGAGACAGTGACCGTGCCCGACGGACTGCAGACCAATGAGTGGCTCTTCGAGGCCACAAGAGACAACTACGGCACCACCGAGCCTTATGTGAACCATGTGCAGGTGGGATTCGACGGACAGGATGTCTACATCCAGGGCCTGGCAGAGAGCTTCACCACGGGTTGGGTGAAGGGCTCGCTGAGTGAGGATGGAAAGACGGTGACCTTCCCCGCCAACCAATTCATGGGGGTGACGGGCGAGGAGCCTTATATCGATGAGTACTATTTCACATCGGTCGACGGCGAGGGCAACCTCACTGGTGTGGTGCTCGATTATGACGCCGCTGCCGGCCGTCTGTCCACCACGCAGCCGGTCTACATCAACAGCACACGCACCCGTCTGTACCCCTTCTTCGCCTTCACCGATGTGGTCATGACCATGAAGACGGAGACGGCCGATACACCCGCCACACCTTCGGTGGAGAGCTTCTACGGCGGATGGAGTTACAGCGTGAGGTTCGACATACCTGCCACCAATGCCGAGGGCAAGAGCCTCATCACCTCGAAACTCTCCTACCAGGTGATGGTGGAGAAAGACGGTGTAGAGCAGGTGCTGCCGCTCACTGTGGCCTGCTATCCCATGCTGGAGCAGGATATGGAAGAAGTACCCTACAACTTCGAGGCCAAGTGGGACATCCTGCTGCACGGCAAGATGATCAACCTGAACCAAGGCGAGGAGGAAATCAAGACATGGTCGAAGATTGGTGTGCGCAGCATCTACCGCGGTGGAGGCGAGGAGCATACGTCGGCCATCGGCTGGTACGACCTGGAACCCTTCTGGCAGGAAATGGGTATCGAACAGACCACCACGGCTGTTGAGCCGGCCGATGACGCTTGGTACACGGTTACGGGCGTGCGCGTGGCCAAGCCGGCCGCCGCAGGCCTCTACATCCACAAAGGCCGCAAGGTGGTGGTGAGATAGGGGAAACCATTCCTATATATAATAAGGAGGGATGCACTGATATGTGAGTGCATCCCTCCTTATTATATTATGCCCTGATGGCTGTTACAGCGTCTGCAGGTAGCGGTCGGCCTCGATGGCGGCCTTGCAGCCGCTGGCGGCGGCGGTGATGGCCTGGCGGTAGTGGGGGTCGGCCACATCGCCGGCAGCGAACACACCGGGTATCTTGGTGCGCGGCGTGCCGTCGATGGTCATGATATAGCCGGTCTCGTCGGTGTCGAGCCACTCCTTGAACACATCGCTGTTGGGCTTGTGTCCGATGGCCAGGAAGAAACCGTCTATGGGCAGGTCGTAGCGCTCCTCGTCGGGCTCGCCCTTGCGCTTCACCACATGGGCGCCCTCCACACCGTTCTCGCCGTAGAGACCCAGCGTGTTGTGCTCAAAGAGAATCTCTATGTTCTCCGTGTTCTCCACACGGCGCTTCATCACGTCGGAGGCGCGCAGATAGGGCTTGCGCACTATCATGTACACCTTCTTGGCCAGGCCGGCCAGATAGATGGCCTCCTCGCAGGCGGTGTCGCCGCCGCCCACCACGGCCACCGTGCGCTTGCGGTAGAAGAAACCGTCGCAGGTGGCGCAGGCAGAGACGCCAAGGCCGTTGTACTTCTTCTCATCCTCCAGACCCAGGTACTTGGCAGAGGCACCGGTGGCGATAATCACCGTGTCGGCCTCTATCTCCTTGCCGTCGTCGGCCGTCAGCACGAAGGGACGCCGGCCCAAGTCGGCCTTCACAATCACACCGTCGCGCATATCAGTGCCGAAGTGCTCGGCCTGACGGCGTATGTCGTCCATCATCTGGGTGCCCTCCACACCGTCGGGATAGCCGGGGAAGTTCTCTACCGTGGTGGTCTGCGTGAGCTGGCCGCCCGGCTGCAGACCGCAATACTCCACCGGAGCCAGATTGGCGCGGGCGGCGTAGATGGCGGCGGTGTAGCCTGCAGGACCGCTGCCCACGATGAGGCAGCGCACATGTTCTCTCTGTTCCATAGCGGGGTGGGGGTTAGAGCAGTTCGATAATCTTCTTCTCTATCTCGTCGATGCTGGCAGTGGGCTCGAAACGGGCCACCACCAAGCCGCGCTTGTCGATGAGGAACTTGGTGAAGTTCCACTTGATGTCGGGATTGTCCTTATAGTTGGGGTCGGCCTTGGTGAGCATCTCGTCCAGGATGTGGGCGATGGGGTGGTTCATGTCCCAACCGGCGAAACCCTTCTGCTCCTTGAGGTACTTGAACAGGGGGTCGGCGTCGTCGCCGTTCACCTTCACCTTCTTGAAGCGGGGGAATTCGGTGCCGTAGGTGAGTTTGCAGAAATTATGTATCTCCTCGTCGCGGCCGGGAGCCTGCTGGCCGAACTGGTTGCAGGGGAAGTCGAGAATGGTGAAACCGTCGGCATGATGTTTTTCATAAAGCTTCTCCAACTCTTCATACTGAGGGGTGAAACCGCACTTGGTGGCGGTGTTTACGATGAGAATCACTTCGTTGGCGTACTCTTTCAGCGAAACGGTGCCGCCTTTTCTGTCTTTGACAGAGAAATCATAGATGGTCTTCATTATTATATTGGATAGGGTAAAATTTTTCGTTTGTCTACTTGCTGTGCATATTCTGCCTTTGCAGGGCAAAGATAATGAAAAAAATTGATTGTCGAACAGAAAGTGAGCAAAAATAAGTTTTCCCTACTGCAGTGTAGGGATTTCCCCATGGCATAATATGAACTTTCCTTTTGGAAGTGTGTGTGAAAACCATTATCTTTGCAACAGAAATCATAAACAAGATGTCTAACGAATAACATATACGACTATGAGAACTTTTACTTCGAAATTCGCTTGGATGATGGTGGCGCTCATGCCTTTCCTCTTCGGCAGCTGCGACTCGGATCCCGACTACGACACCGCCTACACCCTCGAGGGTACATGGGAGGGTAAGATGTTCCTTTCCTCGACCTGGGACAACTATACCTATGCCATCTCCTATACACAGCTCTGCTTCAACCGCGACCCCTACTACTATGCTTCGGGTACCGGCTACTGGGTGGACTACTACAGCGACGCTCCCTGGGACTATGTGGCCAACCACATCGAGTGGCAGGTGAGAGGCGGAAGAATCGAGGTGTATCTCGTGGAGGATAACTACACTTACTTCATCGAGGACTACCGGCTCAATGACAACGTATTCCGCGGACGTATCTACGACAACGACACGTATCTCGACTTCAGCATGAGGCATACCTCGTCGCCCAACTGGAACAGCTTCGACTACTACTATTACGACGACTTCTACGACTACTGGTATTCGAACACCGTCGGCTTCGACGGCAATGAGAATATGCGCCGCAGCAAGAAGGTGGTGGGTGCCCCGCACCGCAACCTGGCTCCCGCAGCCGTGACTGCCGAATAATGGTAAAAACTGCAGCGGATGAGACCGGCAAACGTCTTGACCCTGATATCACTCGTGCTCGCACTGGCTCTGGTCGGCTGCGAGCGCGAGCACGTTAATGCCTACGGTACCGACCCCGGTGAGGAGGAACCGCCGAAGGAGGAACAGCCCGCCGAAGACCCCGGCGACCCGTATGAGGACCCGCAGGAGGGCGGCGACAATGAGCAGACACTGGCGGCCCTCGTGGTGGCCGAGCGGCTCACCGGCTCATGGCGCGGACAGCTTGATGTGGAATATTTCGACCAGGAGCAGCGCAAGCACACCGACAGCTTTGTCTGTGAACTGGAGATGGCGCAGTACCGCCACAGCACGCTCAACGGCACCGGATGGGAGACCGACTACGACGGGGCGGGCAAGAAGGTGCTCCGGGAGCCGTTTACTTGGTATGTGGACACCCTGGCGGAACATCCCATCCACCTCAAGTTTAAGTACCGCGAGATGGTCATCGCACCCTATGAGCTCGACGGCTCCCATTTCGCCGGCACCATGAAAAATGTCGACGGACTGGAAACCGACCAGTTCTCACTCAGCAGGGTGAAATAGTGCTGACTTTCCAGCGATTTTACACAATTCGGAGGATGATTCGGCCAAAAACGCACCTAATTCGGAGGATGCCACATAAAAAAGGGCCTTGAGGACAAACGTTCTCAAGGCCCTTTTTCATGTGGCAGCATGAGCTGCTTAGCGGTTCTTCCGGAACTGGCGGAGCACGTCGCAGCGGCTCACATAGGGGGCCACACGGCTGCGGTTCTCACGCTCGAAGGCGTCGAGGGCGGCCAGTGCCTTATACTGGCGCGAGTTGGGGTGCGGGGTGATGATGTCCCGCTGCGCCTGCCAGTCGTAGTCGAAGTTGGCCCAGGGCTCGGAGGGAACGAAGGCCAGGGCGTAGAGGCTGTTCTGGCGGATGTTGAAGTCTTTGCTCTCCTTGGCCTGCTGCAGGTAGTCGACGGCGCGCTGCACCAGGTCGGCGCGGTCCACGCGGGCTGTGTCGTCCACGCTGCTGCCATACTGTGTGAGCCACCAGCACTCGCCGGCGTAGGAGGCCTGGTAGTAGCGGGTGGCCAGGTCGTAGGCCAGCCGCGACCGTGTCTCGGCATTGGCGGTGCCTATCTGCGACTCCAGGTCGAGCAGTTCGCGGCAGAAGTTGAGCTTGGGGTTGCTGGTCAGGTTGGCCAGGTCGGGGCCGTCGGTCTCCTCACGCTCATCATCGGCCTGGCGTTTCAGCCAGCGGGCGGTGGTGTAGTCGCGGTGGCCCATGTACCAGCTGATGTTCTGCTTGTTGAGGAAGCTGGTGGGTACCTTCTCCAGGTAGCCGATGGCTGTGCTGAAGTCGGCGTCGGCCATGTAGCGGGTGCCGATGAGGTCGTTCAGGAAGTTGTTGTCCTTGCAGAAGGGCTTGAGCAGCTGCTCCAGGTCGTTGGCGGGCGCTTTGTTGGCCCATTGCTGCAGGTTCACGATGTCCTGGGTGGACATTTTGCTATCGAGATAGATAAAATACTCGCTGCTGTAGTTGGGGTTCCATCCAGAGGGCTCGCTGAAGTTGATGCCTAAATACTGGTCGCTGTTCTGCATCATGCAGAGGGTGGCGGCGGCGGCACTCTTGTTGCCCATCTTCTCGTATTTGGGGTGCAGGTTGGCAAAGACCAGACGGTCGAGCACGTCGAAGTAGTGGTTGTCGTAGAAGGGGTAGTGGTAATTGTCGCGGTTGGCCTCATTGCCGGCCTCCTCCTTGATCTTGCCGTTGAGCCATTTCAGCTCGCCCGCAAGCCAGGAGGCATACTTCTTGTCCATCTTCGACGGACGCACCGACACCACCATGCGGATGGCGCGGGCATTGTCTTTCATGCGCGGCGTGCCGTCGGCCTTCACGGCCTTGTCGAGGGTGGCCATGGCCTTGTCGTCCTGACCCAGCAGCCACTGCAGCTCGCCGATGGCGGCCAGCCAGAGGGCGGGGCTGTTGGAGAGTTTCTTGTCGACCACTTCCTGGGCGTAGCTGATAAACTGCAGCACCTCGGGGGTCTTGATGGGGCGGGCGTCGATGTCGGCCAGGAATTCTTCCTCGGTGTCCTGGGTCTCCTGCGCATTGTTCACGAAGTCCTGCACCAGGAAGTTCATGGTCATGGAGTTGGGGTTCTCGGCCATGATGGTCTTGATGCCGGCCAGGTTGCGGTATTTGCGCATGGCCCACTTGATGCTCACCATGTCTTCCTGGCGGGCGTAGATCTCACAGGCCTTGGTGCGCTGGTTCAGGTGCAGCAGGGCGCCGGCGTAGATGTTCTCCATCATGTCGCGGTAGACGCTGGGGGCCATCTTCTGGCCGGTCTGCTCCCAGAAGCTCACATTGTCCATGTGGCTGCCCAGCACCATGTTGGTGCGCATGCGCAGCAGGGCATACTGGGCCTGCAGGCGGGTGCCCTTGTACTCGCGGGCGGCCTTGAGCATGTTGAGCAGGGTGGTCTTGCGCTCCTGCAGCTCTTCCTTGGTGGGATAGTTCCAGGTGTCTTTCAGCTGGCTGCAGATTTCCAGATAGATGTTCAGCCATTCGGTGTAGCGGGCCATCTCGGTGTCGCCCTTCTTGTCGATGACGTCGCGGATTAAATTCTTGTTCCACTGGTAGCTGTCAGCGGCACCGCTGGTGTACTCCTTCCAGAAGGCGTCGGCGCGGTCCTTGAAGAGGTCTTCATTCATCATTTCACGGCGGAAAACACTGAACAGGTAGTTGTTGTGGTTTCCGTAGTCGCCGCCGCACGCCAATAGGTCGGTGCAGCCCATGATAGCCATCAGGCTAAGGATGATAAATTTTCTCATAGCTGTGTTTTTTTATGTTTGCCATGTTGGTATTACTGATTTCATAGAGGATAATCTCGTCGTTGGCATGGGGGGCAAGACGGCCTACGGCCTCCTTGGCCTCCATCACGGTAGAGGGTTCTGCTATGCGGTGCAGGATGGTGTCGGTGGGCAGGATGGGGTATTCGTCGGCGCTGTGCACCACGCCCACAAAGCGGTCGCCGCGGAACAGCAGGTCCCAGCTGAAGGCGGGGTAGGCGGCGCTGAGCGGCAGCCGGTAGGAGGAGAGGTGGCGCAGGTAGGGCTTTATGGTTTCCATCTCGAGGATGGGGTTGTGGTGTCGGTCGGTCACATCGCCCGTGTTGTACATCATGAGCACGCCGCGGTCTACGGGCGGCGGTGTCTCGGCCAACTGGTGCAGGCGGATGGTGGCGCTCAGGCGCAGGCCCTGGCGTGCGGCCCGCTCGTGCAGGCGCTCCAGCAGGGCGAAGTAGGTCTTGCGGCTGCGCTGGGTCCAGTCGCAGTCTATCTGTAGTTCCTTCACGCTGTCTATGTCGTGGGTCTCGCACATCTGCACCACGCGCTGCAGGATGAGCGAGTCGAGCTGCGACACGTCGAGCTGCAGGCAGTTGTTCATGATGAAGATGGTGGGCACGATTTCCACACCCTTGGGCCGCGGGCTCTCGAAGCGCACCGTGGCATTGGGCATAAGCTGCCCGTCGGGGTCTATCACCACGTCGAAGTAGCGCAGGTAGATGCGCTCCACATGGTGGCGGGCGATGAAGTGGAGCTGGGTGCTGTCGAGCCGGAAGGTGGTGCTCCAGTAATAGGCGGAGTTGCGCTTCGGTCCGTTCTCTTTGTGGCAGCCCGCCAGGAGCAGGACTGCCGCGAGGCAGCACAGTATGGGTATGGTTCGCTTCATGGCTTTAGGTCAGTGTGTGGTGTCAGGTCAGGGCTTGAGGCCCCATGCCTGTGGGAAGACGGCACTCTCCACTTCCTTCTCCTTGTCGTCGGGCAGGTTGCAGAAGAAGTCGATGCCGGTGAGCTCCTCGAGCTGGTCGATGGAGATGGTGTAGGGGTAGAGGTTGTTGTTGGCGTTGTCGCTGCGATTCTCATGCTCCACCCAGAAGGCGAGGGCCTTGTAGCCCTGCGAGTTCTTGCACAGAATGGCCATGAAGAAGTAGCGCGGCACGAGCAGTCCCTTGCTGGTGGTCATGAGCAGCTGGTCGGCGCGGTCGATGGTGCCGCCCTTGCACACATAGAGCGTGTCGCGGAACTGCGCCCGGTTCCAGGTGCGCACCTGCCCCTCCATCTTGGCCCACAGACCGGCGTTGAATTTGTTGAACTGCGGCTGCATGTTGGAGAGGAAGAACGTCTGGTAGTTGGCCTCGGCGCTGCACAGACGGTCGGCCGAGGGGCAGATGTGGCCGTGGTCGAATCCGCTCCCCCAGAAGGGGTCGCTCGTGAAGTAGAGCACCGAGGGGATGTCGGGGTCGGCCGGATACTGGTTGGTGTCGGAGTAGTAGCGGGAGGTATGGGCCACGCTGTTGCCGGCGTACATCTGGTAGCAGCTCCAGCGCTGCGACTTCTTGTCGCAGTCCCACTCCACGGAGTAGTTCACCCCGTAGTCGGCGGTGGTGTGCACCACCACCAGGTTGTTGCCGTCGTCCTTGATGCGGGGGAACTCCAGGCGCAGGTATTCCTTGCGCGAGGCGGGGTTGGCGTTCACGTTGGCCACTTTCTCCTCGCGCTGCGAGGGACCGGTGTAGGGGTCGTCGTCGTCGCTGCTGCAGGCCACGAAGAGCAGCGGCAGCGCCAGCAGGAGCCATTTGGGGTTCAGGGTCATAGGGCGTGGGCGTTTTTGTTTTTCTCTGTGAGTCGTAGGGTGGCGGTTCTGTCTTGCCGCCGGTCTCTAAAAGCAAGAAAGTGCGGCCAAGCGCATATGCAACTACGCTGTGGACACACTTTCCGTATTATGATGGAGTGCTTGCTCTTTCTTATTTCTTGATCTTGCCGTAGCGGCTCATGAAGCGGTCTACGCGGCCGGCGGTATCCACAAGCTTGCTCTTGCCCGTGTAGAAGGGGTGAGAGGTGCTGGAGATTTCTATTTTCACTACGGGGTAAGTCTCACCTTCGAATTCCACTGTCTCATTACTCTTGCATGTGGACTTCGTAAGGAACATATCGCCGTTGGACATATCCTTGAATACGACGGGGCGATAGTTTTCGGGATGAATTCCTTTTTTCATTGTTGCGTTATATTATTATTAATGTGATTGATGCTTATATACGTTTGGGGTGCAAAATTACGAAGAATTCTGCACCCCACCAAATTTTTTCATCCCCTTTTTTGCTAAGGGGCTGATTTTTGCTTATCTACGCACCCTGCGCTTGGCTGAGGCCTTGGTGCCGATGGACTTGCCGCCCAGCTCGGCATAGCTGGTGTTCTTGATGCCGGGCACTTGGAAGTAGGTGGCGATGTCGCCGTAGAGCAGCACCTCCTTGCCCAGGTTGCCGGCGTTGTCCTTCAGGTTCAGACCGTCGCGGATGGCGCCTTTGGGCAGCTGGACGGGCATGCACTTGGCGGGATCTTTCTCCGAGGCGGAGGGAGCCAGCAGCACGTTGGTGGCCGACACATTGTCGCCGGTGGCGTCGAAGTGGGCGCCTTCCTCATAGGCCTGGCCCTCTACGTAGCCCACGATGAATCCCTTCACATACACGCCGGTGGCGCTGGCCTTGGCAATGGCCGATGCCACATCGTAGGGCTCGCTGTAGGAGCCCTTGCCGCTCACGTCGCCGGGACCCTCGCTGCTGCCGTCGGTCTTGCCGTTGAGCGAGTAGAGATAGGTCTCGCCCTGCACGGTCTCGGGGGTGTTGCCGCGGTAGTTGGTCAGTTTGGCGCAGACCACCACCTCGTCGCCCACCTTGATCTGGGTGTCGCCTTCTACCCATTTGCGGTTGCCCAGGTAGAGGGTGCGGAAGATGTAGAACTTGTCGTCGCTCTCGCTGCCGTTGTCGGTGATGTAGAAGGAGGCGTTGCCATACTGGGCGCCGAACTCACCGTTGTTGGCGATGGAGCAGATTTTGCCCTTGATGTAGTAACTCTTCGTGGTGTTTTGGCCGTCGGCGAGCTGGCTTGCCACGCTGTTGGCGGCCACCGAGTTGAACGGGTTGCTGAGCGAGCCGTCGCCGGTGCCAGCCTTAGGTGCTGGGTCGGAACCGCCGGGATTGGGGGTGTCGCTGCCGCTGCCGCCCTCAAGCTTGAAGATATAGCTCTTGTTTTGTACTGTCTCGGGGGTATTGCCCTTGTAGAGAATCACACGGCCGCAGATGACCACTTCATCTCCCACCTTGATTTGCTTGTCGCCCTCGGTCCATTTCTTGTTGCCCAGGTAGAGGGTGCGGAACACATAGAAGGTGTTCTCGTCCTTGCCGTCGTCGGAGATGTAGAAGGAGGCGTTGCCATACTGGGCGTTGAACTCGCCGTTGTTGGCTATCTTGGCTATCTTACCCTTGATGTAGATGTCCTTGTCCGACTCGGTGTCGGCTGCCAGACCGCTCACATACTTGTTGGCTGCTGCGGCATTGTAGGGACTGGCCTCGGTGCCGTCGCCGCTGGGAGTGCCGCCGCCCGTGCTGGGTGTGCTGCCGCCGCTGGTCTTGCCGTTGAGCGAGTAGATGGAGCTGCCCTGTGTAAACTCAGGCGTGTTGCCGCGGAAGTTCACCAGTTTGCCCAATACGATGACCTCGTCGCCCACTTTGATATCATCGGCCGAGGTAAACTTGTCGCCTCCGAGTCCATAGCCGCGGTACACTTCAAGCTGGTTGGCAGAGGTGCCGGTGTCGGAGATATAGTAGGTGGCATTGCCGTAGGAGGTGCTCACCTCGTCAATCTGCGAGATGATACCCTTCACGTAGACATCGGCCGAGTTGACATCGGCGCCGAGGGTGGCGAGCAGTGCAAAGGCGCCCGACACGTTGTAGGGGTCGTCGACCGTTCCCTTGCCCGTGGGGTCGGCGGCGGGTTCCTCCTCTTTCGGTGTGCCGCTCTCAGTGGGCAGAGGATAAGGCTCGGGCACGTCCTCGCAACTGGTGACCATCAGGGCTGTCATCGTCAGCACCATGAGTGAATAAAAAATCTTTTTCATAATTTTTATGTCGTTTTTTGTTGTTCGTTGTGTTTGTTTGAAGTTTTTCGTTGTTGGAGGTCGGTGCCTATTCGGTGGCCGGCTGCACGTCGCTCAAGGTGCGAAGCAGTATCTGCCAGGTGTTGCGGTAGCGGGTGAACACGCCTGTCACATCAATCTTGCCCGTGGGCATCACATTGTTGGCAAAGTCGGCGTAAGTGCTGGTGCGCAGCACGAGGTTGCCGCTGGGCACTTCGTCGAAGGCGCGGTTGGCGCAGTTGGAGGTCAGCTGCACGCTGCCGTCGCTGGGGGCGTAGACGGCGGTGCCGGTGGCGGCGGTGAGGCGCACGTTCCTAAGCACCATCAGGCGGCCGCAGTTCTCTTCCATATACTTGGTATCTTTGTTTCTGATTTTTTCAATATCGCACTCTATGGGCACTACATTTTCGGGGTGCGGTTCGCCCAGCAGTTTGAAGTGTGCGTTCCAAATGCTGCGGCTCATGCGGCTCACGTAGGTGGAGCCGGAGGCGCTGGTGTAGGGGGTTCCTATTTCGCCCTGTCCGCCGTAGGCGCCGATGTAGAGTCCGCGGAGGTCTACGAGTATTTCCTGTCCCACGGGCAGGTATCCGAAGAGTCCGCCCTGTGCGATGCAGATGATGAAGGCGCCGGTGCCGTCGTCGATGGACACCTCATTGTATATATTGCCCTCGATGTCGTTGCCCACCACCACACCTTTTATCTGGATGTCGTCGGTGATTTGCTTCATGTCGTCGTTGGCGATGACGGTGGCATATTTGGCCTTGAGCTGCGCGATGGTGATCACGTTGGTCTCCTCAATATAATTGTTGCCGAAGGGAGCCTCGTCTGTCTCGGGTGCTGCATAGTCGTCGGCCATGCACGAGGCGAGGAGCACGCAGGCGAGCGTCATGATGATATATTGTATCTTTTTCATAATGCTGGTGGCTTTAGAATCTGTAGGTTAGGTTGAGCATGCCGTTCACACCGAAGGCGTAGTATTTCTTCGGGTTGAGCGAGAACTTGTAGGCGCGCACATTGTTCATGGTGCCGTCGCTCTTCACGGTGTAGTCGCTGCGGCTCTGTTCGTAACCGCCGGTGCACAGCTTCTGGTTGTTCAGGATGTTGGTCACCATGAGGTTGATGCTCAGGGTGCGGCCGTGGCGCAGGCGGAGCGAGCGGCCGATGGAGCCGTCGAGCATGAAACCGCCTTTGCCCTTGCTCTGCTCAGGCACGATGTAGCTGCCGTCGTTGTTCACATTGCCCATCGTGATGAGGGTGCCCTGGTAGCGGTAGCTGGGCGAGTAGGAGAGGTAGATGCGGTCGTAGTAGTTGCCGTTCAGGTCGATGTACCAGCCGTTGGCGTGGTAGCTCAGCACGATGCTTCCCACGGTGAGCGGTGTGCCGTACTCGCGCATGTTCTTGTTCATCACGATGTCGTCGGTATAGGTGGCCTTGGTCGAGTTCATGTAGCGCACGCGGGCGTTGTTGGTGTTCTTGGCCTCGCTCACCGTACCGATGGCCTTGATGTTGAAGCTGGAGCTCACCTTGAAGTCGATACCCAGTTCCACACCGTAGTAGTCTTTCTCCATGCCGGTCATCGACACGTAGGAGAAGGAGTTGATGTCGTCGAAGTAGAAGTTCTGCCACTCGGTCACGTGGGTCAGGTGGTTGTAGTAGGCATTGAGGTTGGCGTGCATCCAGGCGTTCTGGAACTGGTAGCCCACCTCGGTGCTGAGGATGCGCTCGTTGCGCAGGTTGTCGACGAAGCTGTTGTTCATCTCGGGCGAGACGAAGGCGGTGGTAATCTGCGGTGCGCGCAGTTCATAGCCGGCGCCCACCATGATGGTGTTGCCGGCGCCCAGGCTAATGGTACCGTTGGCCTTGAGACCGCCGCTCAGGAAGTGGGCCGTCTTGCTCTTGCCGTAGCTGTAGTCGGCGAACATACCATTGCGCATCTTGCCGTCGCGCTGCATGCCGTCGTAGGCCAGTCGGCCGGCCACATTGTAGTGTACATTGCCCAGTGTCTGTGCCATGTTGCTCCAGAGCACCGCCTTGCGGGCCAGGAGGTTGTAGTTGTAGCCGAACTTGTCGCCTTCCTTGATCTGCTTGCCCTTGCCGTCGGCGCCGGCGGTGTTCAGGTCGTACTGCACGGCGTCGGAACCCTCGGCATAGTTGCCCAGTGCGTAGGTGTTGATGTTGTGATATATGTTGGCGCCCAGCATGTCTTCCATGGTCTGGTAGTGCTTGCCGGTGTTGGCGCCCATCATGAGGCCGATGTTGCCCAGCAGGTTGTTGGAGAACTCCTTGTGCAGGCGTGATGCCAGCGTGATGTTCAGGTTGTCATTGTGCTTGGCCTGCACGAAGTACATGGCGTCGGCACCCTGCAGGTTGGCATTGGCGTTGGCGGCGTAGAGGCGGTCCCAGTTGATCTGACGGTTGGCCTTGGCGCCGGTCTGGTAGGCCCAGGCGGCCCAGTAGTCCTGCAGACCCTGGTCGGTGCGGTTGCGCTCGTCGGTCTCGTCCCATACGTCGAAGTAGCTGCTGGGCAGATTCTTCCAGTAGTCGGGCTGAGGGTTGTCGGCATTGTTGTAGTTGAGCTTGGTGCTCTTGTACATGCTGTAGCGGCCGTGCAGTGTGGTGGTGAGTTTGGTGTTGTCGTCGATGTCCCAGTCCCAGGTGAAGAGGGCGCTGGGGGCAAAGTCGTTCACCACGCGCGAGTTGCGCTTGTGCCCGTTCTGATAGCCCCAGTAGGGGTTATACTGGTAGTTGTTGGCCAGCCAGTAGCTCTCGTCGGTGGCGGCACCCTGCGAGGCGCGCTCGGTGGGGTTGCCCCAGGTGCTGAACGAGAAGGCATGCTGGCCCTGCAGCTTCTCCACGCCGAAGAAGTAGGAGAGCGAGTTGTAGAAGGTGCCCTCCACATAGCCGCGGTTGGCCCAGCGGTAGGCGATGCTGGCGGCCCAGGCCCAACCCTTTTCGTTCACGCCCGAGCCGTAGGTATACATGGCGCGGAGCGTGTAGTTGCGGTTGGCGGCGCTCAGCGAGAGCTTGCTGCCTTGTGCCATGTGCGAGGCGCGGAAGTCGTAGTTGTTGCTGCCGCCCATGCCGGCCATGCTGAACGAGTTGTTCTCGAAGGAGAGCGCTGCGTCGTATCGGCGGGTCATGTTGTTGATGCCGCCTACGAGCGAATAGCGGAACTGGCCCGACTCCATGTCGTTCATAGGTGCCCCGTTGATGTAGATGTCGTTGTATTTCTGATTATAGGCGCGGTATCTGAACCTTACGGGCGAGAACAGGTAGCCCACCTGGCTGGCATAGACGTTGGTGTTGGAGTTGAGGATGGTCACGTTCTGCGACATGTCATCATCTTCGCCCAGCTGTGCCTCCGTGAAGGTGAAGGCGCTCTCGTCGATGGTTCCGGCCTGCATCAGTGTGTCTGCCTCCTGCGCCAGGGCAACCGTGGAGCAGCAGAGGGCAACGACTGCTAATTTCAGCTTTTTTCTCATAAGTGTTTTTAATAGTTTATAGTATTTGGTGCAAAGTAACAAAAATATTTTTAAAAAAAGGAACATTCCTTTGCATTTTTTCATACGGATATGCTTTTTTATCGTTTATTTTTCCGATATTTGCAGATGAAATGACACGGAAGGCAAAACTGCCGCCGCAAAACCTTAAAACCACATAAAACCGAATGATATGAAAAGACAGACATTGCTCCTTTCCCTCTTCCTGCTGTTCGCCCTCTCGGCTGCCGCCCAGAAGAAGTTCAGCCTCTATGCCGTGGGATTCTACAATCTGGAGAATCTCTTCGACACCTGCCACGACGAGGGAAAGAACGACTATGAGTACCTGCCCGCCGGCGCCAACAAGTGGACCGCCCTGAAATACACCAATAAGCTGCACAACATGGCACGTGCCCTGGCCGAAATGGGCACCAAAAAACTGCCGGTGGGATGTGCCGTGATAGGTGTTTCGGAGGTGGAGAACGCCAATGCGCTGACCGACCTGGTGAACCAGCCCGAGCTCAAGGCGCGCGGTTTCCAGTTCGCACACATCGAGGGACCCGACCGCCGTGGCGTCGACTGCGCCATGCTCTACAATCCTTCGCTCTTCAAACTGCTCGACACCAAACTGGTGCCCTATGTGCCCGAACTGGAGAAGGACAGCACCTTCCGCACCCGTGGCTTCCTTGCCTGCACGGGCATGATGGCCGATGAGAAGGTGACCGTCATCGTGTGCCACTGGCCCAGCCGCTTCTCCGGCTCCTTCTACCGCGAGGTGGCCGGCCGCCAGGTGAAGGCCATGAAAGACTCCATCATGCGCGAGGACCCCACCCGCAAGGTGATGGTGATGGGCGATATGAACGACGACCCGATGAACAACAGTATGGCTCGGGAGCTGAGCGCCAAGGCCAATATCAAGGATGTGGGGCCCGACGATATGTTCAATCCCTGGTGGAACGTACTGCAGAAGGGCACCGGAACCCTGATGTACAACGGCAGCTGGAACCTCTTCGACCAGATTGTGCTCTCGCCCAACATGCTCAACTACGACAAGGAGAAAGACTACAGCACGCTGAAATACTACAACTGCGAGATACAGCGCTTCCCCTACCTGCTGCAGGCTGAGGGCCAGTACAAGGGCTCGCCCAAGCGCACCCACGCCGCCGGCGTGTGGCTCAACGGATTCTCCGACCACCTGCCCGTGGTGGTGTACCTGCTGAAGGAGAAGAAATGACGGTGGAGCGGCATCCGCTGCAACCGTTCGTCCCCGAGGGGGCGCGGCTGCTCATGCTGGGAAGCTTCCCGCCGGCAAGGCACCGGTGGTGCATGGATTTCTTCTATCCCAACTTCACCAACGACATGTGGCGCATCATGGGACTCTGCTTCGCCGGCGACAAGAACCGCTTCGTCGACGAGCAGGCGCGCACCTTCCGCCTCGACGATATCCTGACGCTGCTCCGCACCCGGGGCATCGCCATCTACGACACGGCCACCGCCGTGGTGCGCACACAGGGCACGGCATCCGACAAAGACTTGCAGGTGGTGGAGCCCACACCGCTCGACGCCCTGTTGGCCCGCATGCCACAGCTCGAGGCCGTGGTTACCACGGGCGAGAAGGCCACAGGCCTCTTCACCGCCCATTTCGGCATCCCCGCGCCACGGGTGGGCACCTGGGTGCCCTTCACCTTCGAAGGCCGGGAGCTGCGCCTCTACCGCATGCCGAGCAGCTCGAGGGCCTATCCCATGCGGGTGGAGCGCAAGGCTGACTATTACCGCGCCATGCTGTGCGACATCTATCACGACATTCATTAGCTCACAACACATAAATCAGAACCATACCATGACAATCATTGGAATAGCCGGAGGAACAGGGTCGGGAAAGACCACCGTAGTGAAGAAAATAGCCGATGCGCTGCCGCCGCACTATGTGGCCGTGGTGCCGCTCGACTCTTACTACAACGATACTTCTCACATGACCGAGGAGGAGCGCAAGTCCATCAACTTCGACCATCCCGACGCTTTCGACTGGAAACTGCTCATCAAGCAGGTGAACCAGTTGCGGGCGGGCGAGAGCATCGAGCAGCCCACCTACTCCTACATCATCAGCAACCGCCTCAAGGAGACGGTGCATGTGGAGCCTAAACCGGTGATTATCATCGAGGGTATCATGACGCTTATCAACAAGCGGCTGCGCGACATGATGGACCTGAAAATCTTTGTCGACACCGACAGCGATGAGCGCCTCATACGCAACATACGGCGCGATGTGGTGGAGCGCGGACGAACCGTCGACATGGTGCTCGACCGCTATCTCAATGTGCTCAAGCCCATGCACGACCAGTTTATCGAGCCCACCAAGAAGTATGCCGACCTCATCATCCCGCAGGGCGGAGAGAACCTGAAGGGCATCGGCATTCTCTGCCGCTATATCGAAGGGCTGGTGCCGGTGGGAGCGAAATGAAAGGAAGTTAAAAGGAAGTTAAAGGGAAGTTAAAGGGAAGTTAAAGGGACAATACCTTATGAATCAACCGCATATGTCTACACTCCTGCACTCCTAAAAGAGTAATGTCCACACTCCTACCACTCCTACACTCCTGAAAAAAACGTAAGTCCCGGAAGTTAGCGCTTCCGGGACTCATCGTACAGTGACTGGACTTTTAATCTATAATTTATTCATAACTATATCCTGATACACTCTTTTCACCAGTCAAAAAAACCAAGTCTATATTTAGATTGTACGTATGTCGCGTTTATGGTTTGTATGTCGTGCTGTTAGCGGCGTCCGCCGAAGCCTCCGCGGCTTCCTCCGCTGTGACCGCCACCGCTACGGCTGCCGCCACTGTGGCCGCTGCTGAATCCGCCTCCGCGGCTGCCGGAGCTCATGCTGCTGCGGCTGGGTGAACTGCTGTGGCCGAAGCTGCTGCTGGAACGGCTGCTGCTGCCCATGCTGCTGCGACTCGGTGAGCTGCTGTGACCGAAGCTGCTGCTGGAGGAACGGCTGCTGGAGCCGAAGTTGCTGCGCGGAGCAGTGGTAGTGGCTGAATTGCCGCGTGAGAAGTTGCCGCCCGATACTCTCGACTCGCTGCTGCGGGTGCTGGGACGTGTCACACGCTCGGTGTTGCGGGTGCCGCTGGGCGAGAAGGTGCCGCTGCGGCGGGTGCCCACGCTGCTGCCGGTGCTGCGGCTGGGAGCCGTGGTGGAGCTGCTGCCTCCGAAGGTGGAGCGGCGGGTGCTGCTCTCACGGGTGCCGGTGGCGCGCTGCTGCTGGCCGTCGCGGTTCATGGTGCCCACGGTGGTGCGGTTGCCGCTGTTGGTGCCGAAGGTGCGGTTGCCGGTCACGGTCTGGCCGTTGTTGTCGCCGCCGTGTCCGCGTCCGTTGTCATTTCCGCGTCCGTTGTCACCGCCGTTGCGTCCCCGGTTGTTGCCGAAGCCACCCCGTCCGTTGTCGCCTCCGTTGCGTCCGCGGGTGGGTCCGAAACCTCCCCGTCCGCCGTCGTGCGAGCCGTGGCCGTAGTCACCGCGGTCGTAGCGGTCTCTCATACCTCCGTGGCTGCCGTGTCCGCGTCCGCTGTGTCCCCAGTCGCGTCCGTGATACCAGCTGTGTCCGCCGTTGTGGTGCCAGCTGTGTCCGCCGCGGTAGGTCACGTAGAAGTGGGGGCGTCCGAAGTAGAAGAAGTCGCGGTAGGGATAGCGGGCATAGATGCCGAAGTGCCAGTAGCCTCCGCTCCAGTAGAGAGGACGGTAGAAATAGGTGGCGGCCAGGTAGGCCTCATACTGCCAGTCCCAGAGTATGTAGCTCAGGTCGGTATTGCGTCTCGACCAGTAGATACCGTAGAGGTCGTCTACTGTGTTGACGCCCATCAGGTAGTCGAGATTGATCTCGTAGGCTGCTTCATACTGCTCGTCGGTGAGGTTGAGCTCGTATGCCATCTTGTCGGTCAGGAACAGTGCCTGCTGACGTGCCTGCTCGTAACCCATGGCGTTGGCCGAGAGGGTGAGGGTGAACAGGGCGGTGAGTGCTACCAGAAACTTCTTCATGATTGTATCGTTTTAAATGGTTTTTTATTGTTTTCTGTCTGTTGTGACCTCGACCGGCTGTGCTGGCCTTAGGTTCACGATGCAAAGAAACCAATAAAAAACCATCTGCCAAAAGGATTTTCCCTAAACAGCGGGGGAAAATCCCTATCTCTGCGCTTGCAGATGGTCTTTCCAACAGAAATTACCGTAATTATCGTAATTCACCAAAGGGGCACAATGAAAATTACTGCGTATTACGGAAATTTCTTCCCTTTTCACCACCGAAGGTGCTTACCTTTTTCTCCCTTTTTGCGAGACGCTTGCGTCTTTTTCCAGCTTCCAACCCACCCAGAATAGCATATTTTTAATCCTTTTTCTCCTTTTTCTAGAGCGTAGCGTTTTTTGATTCTATTATATTAAAAGTGACAAACCATACCCTCAGCTTCAGCATGGGCATGTGATAAATGAGGAGATGAAATTTCTGCGCATTACGAGAATTTCTTTCAGAAACATCAATGAAAGATTACGTGAATTACGTGAATTTCTGTTCGAAAAATGATCATCGAGAACCGTCCCCGACGATCAGAAAAACACAAAAACTGTTAATTATTGGAAAAACGGACAAAATAATGAATTATATATTGGAAAAACGGACAAAATAATGTATTTTTGCGTTGGAAAAACGGAAAAGAGCATGTTGAAACGTAAGATTGACAGTTATTTAGAGCATTTCTTTCAGCGAAAGACTCAGGCATTGCTTATTACGGGAGCCAGACAGACGGGGAAATCATTTTCCATCCGCCAGTTTGGGACAAGCCACTACGAGAATTTTGTGGAGATTAACTTTGTGGAAATGCCAGAAGCCGCAAACATTCTCTCAGGTGCAAAAAACAGTAAGGACATTCTGTCCAGACTTTCATTACTTACCACCAAAAAGCTTGTGCCAGGCAAAACGATGGTATTCTTTGACGAGGTACAAGAGTGCCCTAAGATTGTGACGGCCATCAAATTCCTTGTTGAGGAGGGTAGTTACCGTTATGTGCTTAGTGGATCGCTTCTGGGAGTAGAATTGAACGACTTGCGCTCGGAACCTGTAGGATATATGGATGTGAAAGAGATGTTCCCTTTGGATATTGAAGAGTTTTTAGAGGCTCTAGGCGTCAGTTCCCATGTGATAAAGAATATCAGAGATGCGTGGGAAAAACGGGTGCCGGTAGATGATTTTATACACAATCAACTGCTGAACTTGTTTAAACTCTATCTCATTGTGGGGGGGATGCCTGCTGCTGTGCAGAAATACATAGATACGAACAATTTACAGACAGTGATGGAGGAACAGCAGGCTATTGTCCGACTATACAAACGCGACATTGCTAAATACGATAAGAATCACAAACTCTATATTGAGGAAATTTTCGATCTGATTCCACCTGAATTGAATGCAAAAAACAAACGGTTTATCCTCAAGAACCTGAACGAGAACCTGAAGTTCTCTCGCTACGAAAATAGTTTCCTGTGGCTGAAAGATGCTGGCGTAGCATTGCCCACGTACAATGTAGAAGAACCTGTAGTGCCGCTGAAGTTGTCGCGTTCAAGGAATCTCTTCAAACTATTTCAGAACGACATCGGACTGTTGGCAAGTCAATATGCTGACGGCATTCAACTTAGACTCCTAAACGAAGAGAAAGGCATTAACTTCGGTTCCATCTATGAGAACGTGGTGGCACAGGAATTGCGTGCTCATGGATTTGAATTGTACTATTTCAACAGCAAGAAGCAAGGAGAACTGGACTTTGTCATAGAGTATCAGGGAAAGGTGCTGCCAATAGAGGTGAAATCGGGTAAAGACTATCAACGGCACAATGCTCTGACAGGAGTCATGGCTAATGTGGACTATCAAATACCTGAAGCAATAGTCTTTTCGCACGCAAATGTCAGACATGTGGGTAAGATAACATATTTACCTATATATATGGTTGCTTTTTTGGAAAGGAACTATGACGTCAATTTGACCTATAAACCGGACATGACAGGACTGTACTGAGAATTGGCCAAGAGGAGGAGATGATTAAAAACCGCTGCGCTAAAGAAAAAGAAAGAAAAAGGTATACAGCCCCAAAAGGGGCTGCTGCAAGGCAGAGATATATTTTTGAAATTTTTTTAATCATCGATGCAAACGCGGAGCTCATGAAAAAATGCTAAAGCATTCGCAAAAAGGTAGAAAAAAAGATTTCACAACGAGGTGACCATCGAGGTGATTGCTCCGTTGCAGGAACATTTTTTCTTCCTTTATGAGAGACGCTTGCGTCTTTTTATCGTTTTAAGCGTTGGAAAAAATTATTAATGAAAATTTTTTATTCTTTTATCTCCTTTTTCTAAAGCGGAGCGGTTTTTGATTATATCCTCTTATTATATCCCCGCATTATAGCCGCCCCTTATCAAGGGACTCTAAATCTTTCAGAAAAAATCAATGAATAATTACGTGAATTACGTGAATTTCTGTTCGAAAATTGATTATCGAGAACCGTCCCCGATGATCATTACGAACATTTCTTTCAGAAAAATGATCATCGAGAACCGTCCCCGATGATCAGTTCCCTGACCTCCACGTTCATCATTTTCTCCACCTCGTGCATGGCCTTGTCGTAGAAGACTGCCTGGACCGCCTTGTTGATGATGCCGTGGCCCACGGCCAGCACCGTCTGCCCCGGATACTCGCGCCTGACGAGGTCGAGGAAACGGCGGGCACGGTCTTTCAAGTGGCCGATGGTCTCCACATTGTCGGGCCACACCTTGTCTTTCAGTTCCGGTATCGACTCGCCGGTGAAGTCGCCCCAGTCGCGCTCGCGCAGCAGCGGTGTGGTGCGTATTTTCCCACCGTGGGGCTGGGCTATAATCTGGCAAGTCTCCACCGCACGTGTCAGGTCGCTGGCCAGGAAAGCGTCTATCGGCTCGTCCTTGAGCCGCCGGGCCACTTCGGCGGCCTGCTCGCGTCCCAGGTCGGTGAGCATGCCGTTGTCCTGTCCCTGTAGAATCTGCTTCACATTGCCCACCGACTGTCCGTGGCGCACCAAAAGTAATCTTGTAGTCATGGTTTCTGATGTTATGGTGCGCAAAATTATGTTTTTTCGGCCAAACGGCCAATGATTATCGGAAAAAATGTGTAAGTTTGCATCACCTTGCTGCGGTCACAGACTGCCGCAAGGAGAAATCTTGATGTAAAACCAACCACCACAACGCATATGAGAGTCTTCCAGTCGAGCATTTTCCGGTCATTGTTTGCCATCGCCATCGGTGTCTTCATCCTGCTGCGTCCCGACAGCACCGTGCAGTATCTCACCATCGCCATCGGCGTGGTGTTCCTGCTCTCTGGGGTGGTGAGCTGTGTAGACTATTTCTATACGGTGAGCCACTGGCAGGAACGTCAGGAAGTGGACCACGACGGCCATGTGCACCGTGTGGCCAAGCCCTGGTTCCCCTTGGGCGGTGTGGGCAGCATTTTGCTCGGTTTCATCCTTGCCCTTATGCCCAATATGTTTGTCACCTCGCTCGTCTATCTTATGGCGGTGGTCATCATCATCGGCGCCCTTCACCAGCTCTTCTGCCTCGTGGGGGCCGCGCGCCACTACGGTATGGGGCCTTCCTATTGGGTGCTCCCCTCACTGTTGCTCGTGGCCGGACTGGTGATGCTCGTCAAGCCCAAGCTGGTGGCCGAGATACCCTTTATGGTGCTGGGCGTCTGCCTGGTGGTGTACGGACTTTCCGACTGTATCAACTCTTTCGTCATTCACCGCAAGCGCAAGAAAGCGCTCACCACCACGTTGCCCATGGAGCGTGGCGAGTATGTCGACTTCGAGGAAGTGAAAGAGTAGATTCCGCTGAAATAAACTTATACAAACGGCTGGGCACCATTCTTGCGTATGCGCTTGTTCACCAGGGTCATGAAGAGCACGAACACCAGCAGGTCTACCAGCACGATGAGCGTGATGTCGTAGTAGCCCAGGTGCGACAGGGTGACATTGATGGTGGTGAAGGCGAGCGCCAGCAGCAGAATGGTGACGAGCGCCTGGTGCTGCGTCATGCCGGCCCGCATCAGCTTGTGATGGATGTGGTTCTTGTCGGCCTGGAAGAGCGGACGGCGGTGCAGCGTGCGGGCTATCACCACCCTCACCACATCTATCATCGGTACGATGAGCATGGTGAACGAGAGCAGCAGACTGTCTTTGCGGAAAGGCATCACATTGGGGTTGTCCATGGCGAACTTTATGAAGAGGAAGCCCAATATGAAACCGAGGGTCAGACTGCCCGAGTCGCCCATGAAAATCTTTTGTTTTTTCTCCACGCTGCCCAACACGTTGAAGTAGAGGTAGGGCACGAGCACGCCCATCAGTCCGGCTATCAGGATAGAGTAGGTGAAGAGGCCCTCGCGCACGAAGCAGAGCAGAAATCCGCCCAGCGCCAGGAACGAAAGACCGCCGGCCAGTCCGTCGATGCCGTCGATGAGGTTGATGGCATTGTCGATAAACACGATGATGAACACGGTGAGCGGCATGCCCACCCACGCCGGTATCTCATTGATGCCGCAGAATCCGTATAGATTGTTGATATAGAGGCCGCTCAGCGGCATGAGGCAGGCCGCCATAATCTGCACGGTAAACTTCGTCTTGGCGCCCAGGCCGGTCAGGTCGTCGATGATGCCCACGCCGTAGATGAGCAGCAGACTCACCAGGAAGAAGCACGACCACAGACTCATCGTCACCTGCCGCTCCCCCGTGTAGTTGTCGCTCATGAGCAAGGCCGCCACGAAGGCCACCAGCATGCTGGGCATGAAACTGATGCCGCCCAGGCGCGGGATGGCGTTTTTATGCACCTTGCGCTCGTTGGGCAGGTCGTAGAGTCCTTTTTTCTCGCAGAAGTTGAGTATGAGCGGTATGAAGATGAATCCGCACACGATGCTCATCAGAAAAGACGATGCAATAAGTAGGTATCGTAGAGTCATGCTTTTACAGTCACGTGTTTTTATAGGGCGGATTTTCCACCCGTCCTTATTATATAAACTGCAATAGGCCCGCTTTATTGCATCACCCCGCCGAAAATGTGACTTTAAGCGCCATAAAAAAGCTCCCGCGGCTGAAACGGTATGTCTGCCACGGGAGCGGTTGCTTATAAAATGAATATAGAGAGAATACTATTTGTTTTCCCACTCGTAGTCATCGTCGAAGATGCCACCCTTGTTGGAGTAGTTCTCGTCGATGGTCACATCGCCCTTGGTGGGAGCTCCGGGGCCGGAGTTGCCGAAGTTCTCGTCCATGAGGGCGCTGGTCACGTTCAGCATGACCTTCTCGCACTCAGGGGGTTGATAGCGTCTTTTTTCCATAGGCCGAAGGTTTTTTATTTCAGCACCATCTTCTGTCCGTTCACGATGTAGATGCCCTTGGTGGGCTGGGTCACCACGCGGCCCTGCAGGTCATACACCTTGGTCTTGCTCAGGTCCATCTTCACATGGTTCTCCACATCCTCAATGCCGTCGGCATAGTCGCCGAACACCACATTGGCGTTGGCCAGACTCTCGTCGACAATCATAAAGGCGCGGTTGCCCAGCACTTGTGTGCCGCTGTACTTGAAGAAGCCGATGGGGTTGGTGGCCACCTTGGTGCTGCGGGTGAAGGAGCGGAAGTAGGGACGGTAGATCTCCTGCTCGTCGCTCTGTCCGGCATGATAGATAAACGACTCATTGTCAGGGTTGTCGAGTTCATCGAATGTCGTGCCGAAGAACATGCCGGAGAGCACGGTGGCACCATGCTGGCCGAATGGTGTTCCGACGGGTTGCAGGCAGTTGGTGATGTCTTTCTCAAAATCCCAAGTGTCAGGACACTCTATCACGACAGGCGTCTGGGTGGGGATGGTACCGGTGAGCTCCACAGGGAACACTTTGGCCACCATGCCCTCAAATTGCGTCTCGGAAACGACGGGAGCGGCCTGTATGCTCCATACTCTTACATCGGGCGATATAATCTCGAAGGGATAGTCCACGAAGAGCGAGCAGTAGTATTTACCGTCGTTCAGACCCTTCATGTACTCAGAGGGCGAAACGGCAAAATAGTTGTCATGGTTGTCCTGCTCCACGGGCAGCACATGCCACTTGGAGAAATCGCCTGCATAGTCAATCTCGGGTATGAAATTGCCTCCATAGTAATCATCGGTATAGGGATTGTTGTTGGCGAATCCGATAGAGGGATTGTTGATGTTGTAGACAAACTGCTGATGGGTGTACCAATAGGGGTCTACGCGGCCGGTGATGAGGTAGTAGGTGTGTCCCATGTGGATGCGGTCGCGGTAAAATTCAAATTCAGCCTTTATCTGCAGTTGTCCGTCGGCCTCGAAGATGCCCAGGGCTGCATTGTACATGGTGTTCCACAGATTTTGTGTCAGGTCGCCCTCACCCAGTTCAAGGTCGGCCAGCTGTTCGGCCGTCAGCGCATTCTGCAGCGGGTAGATGACGGGCACAGTGCTCTTCAGATAGTAGGAGTCTTCGCCTTTTGAGTCTTTGCAGGGCACCATGAACATCTGTGTGTGCTCATACATCTCGGCAATGATTTCGTCTATCTGGCTGGTGCTGAATCCCCATCCATAGTCATCGTTCCATTTCTTCAGCGCGCTGGTGAAAGCGCCTCTCAGCGAAACGGTGATGCGCTTGTAGACGGTGGCCGATGCGTCGACACCTTGCGAACGCAAATGCTTTACCAGCAAGATGCGGTTGTCGCCGGAATAGGGCTCGGCATCGATGTAAAGCACGGTGCCCGGCAGGATAATGGCTTCTTCAACGGTGGCGGTGGGATTGGCCGTGCTGGGGCTGGTCACGTAGACCACCCATTTCTTAGCCTCACCGTTCAGGTCTTTGTGGGTGCGGCCGGCATTGTGCACACGGAAGTAGCCTTTCACAGCGGTGGCGGGTGCGTCGATGAATCCACTCTCGTCCTGGGCTGTTGCGTGTCCGGCCAGCATCAGCGAGGCGGCCAGCAAAAGGGTTTTGATATGTCTTGTTTTCATGACTTTTTCTTTTTTTGTTTTTTAATTGTTCTTCATTTTAGTCTAAAAAGAGTCCCATTTGTCGTTACCCTCGTCAAAGAAGCTGCCGTTAGAGTACATGCCGTCTTCGTAACCGTTGAAAGCGCCGTCGTCGCCCACAACGTTGTTTACCGGCACGTAAGTGTTGTTGCCGAATTTCTCATTCAGGATGCCTGAGCTGGTGCGCAGCTCCAGTACCTTCGTGGTTGGTGTTGTGAATTTCTTTTTCATAATCACTTTATTGTTAGTTATTGTATATGTTTATTTTACTATTATCTTCTTACCGTTCTTGATATACACACCGTGGGTGGGATGCTGCACGCGTCGGCCCTGCAGGTCGTAGAGCGGGCCGTCGGTGGTGTCGGTGGCCTTTACCACGCGCAGCCCGTCGATGGTGCCGAAGTCGCCGATGACGATGTTGGCGGCGGTGCTGCCCTCATCGAGCACAATGAACGCCTTGTTGCCTCCAAGCGTACTGCCCCCGAAACGGTAGAATCCGATGGGGTTGTAGGGGTCGTCGCTGTTGTAGCCGAACGCTCTGAGTGCGTCGCGGGTAAAAGTGGTTTCTTCCTCCATGCCGGCATGATAGATGAATGCATCATTATTGGCTGCTGCATTGAAGAAATTGCCCTTCAGCATACTTGTACCCTCTGTTTCGAAAGGTGTCTGCACAGGCAGAATAATGTTGTCTTGCGGGTCGAGGCTCACACACTCTATTACCACCGGTGTGCGTGGCGGCACAATGCCCGTTATCTCTGTGGGTGTCACATAGTCCACGCCGTCTTCGGTGGTCTGTATGCTGCCTGAGATGCCCCAGACCCTCATACCCTCACCTTTCACTTCGAAGGGGAAGTCTGCATAGAACGAGGTGTAGTAATGACCGTCTTTGTGTCCCACCATTACGCTCGAGGGTTTTACAGCCAGATAGTTGTCGGCATCATCTACTTTGGTCAGTGTCCATTGAGATATGTCGTTGATGCTGCTTTCCGTGGCGAAGTTCTTTCCTTGTGAGCGGATGAATTCCGGAGTGCTCCTGATGAGGAAACTCTCGTTGTCGCCGTCGGCCTTCAGATAGAAGATGGTGGAAGGAGACGTATGGGCATCGCTTGCAGCAGATGCAACGGGGATGGTGGGAGCGTTGGTATGCAACATGGTGCCGTCGGATGCTGTCAGACGATAGTAACCTTCCTCCATTTCCAGCGCAGGCTCCAGGTCGTCCTTGGTCAGGGTCAGTTCTGCAGGAGTGTCTTCCGGCACCACTAAGTAGGCGATGTTGTTCTGCAGATAGGTCACACCGTCGTGGTCGGCCACGGTAGGTGTCTGGCTGAAATTGTTGATGCTGTTGTTGACATTCACAAATGCTGCTTTCTGATAACTGAGCACACGCATGGTGGAACCGTCGAATTTCGTGCGGTAGGTGCTGGTTGCCTTCTTGTAGTCTTTCATCCAGAGTTCACCCTCGGGACCCTCTGCACCCTGTAATAAGTTCACTATATCGGAACCAAGGGCAGCCGGCTCGTCGATAAGCGGGATAAGCCGGTTCTGCATGGGCAGCAGATTGTCGCACTCCAGCACGACGGGAGTCTGAGCCGGTACTTCGTCGGTGCCTATCCATTTGAGGTGGGCTTTTCCCGATGTGCTCACATGGTCCACCACGTATGCCTTCACCCCGTCGATACACTTGTAGGGGAAGGCCGTGTACATGGTGACGTAGTATTTGCCGTCCATCGTGGTGTTGGCATTGGGCATGGCGCCGAAACCGTTCTCTGTCTCATCCTCGTCGATTACAAACATGCGCCACCAGAAGGCGGGCTCTCCATTTGATACGATATCGACACTGTTCACAGCCACTGGATGCCTAGTACTCCCGTATAGCTCTTCTACAGTTAGGTTCTCATTTCCATAATCCGTTCTTGAGCAATAGAAGCCTTGGGTTCCGCCAGCCTGCCCCCTGAAGCAGAACATGTCGTTATATTGCATGTCGCCATATTCAGCCAGCTGGCAGTATACTTGCGATATGTTGTAGGAATCGTAACCCTGACTCAAATATCGCACATCGTAGAGGTTGCCCTTTCCGTCGAATTTTCCTTTCAGCTGAAGGACAAAGGCTGGTTGCGATTTTGTAAGATTGCTGTTGTTGTCGTACAACATTACCGCATTGTTGCTTACTCTTCCTGAATTGTTCTCAGTTTTGCCCATGGTGCCGATACGCATGTTTTGCCCACCCTGGTTTGTATGGTTGGCAGGACGGCTTATAATGGCAACGTAAGGGCCTTTGTTGTTCGCATAGTCGTAGGTGCTGAAAACAGCTTTATACTCCCCCTTGTTCTCATCTGTCACGGTGAATGTGTAGGATTTGTCGGTCGATACGACGTTTCCGTCAGGACCTTCCCATTGGAGGAATTTGCCGCCTAATGTATGGGGATGGGCTGTAAGGGTGACAACATCGCCAACGGAATTGGTCACTTTGTCAATACTCGGATTGCCTCCCGCCTCATTGCTCGTGGTTACCCACACGGCGCCTTTCTTCATAAAGACAGCTCTGTAAGTCACCTCTCTGGGGGCGTCTTGTTTACTGGTTGCAGAGCCTATATAACCCGTGTTGGAGTTTTGTTGATAACTTCTAACTTTCCAACTACTCCCCAAAAGCCTCTCCCATTTTACAAAGACATACTCAGGATCTTCTACGGTAGCCCACAGATAGTAGTTGCTCTGTCCGGCTGCTCCCGAACTGCTCAGGGTGAACGTGGTCGAGAAGGTGGTGCTGAACTTCGCATCGGCCGGTTTTGTGTTGGTGTTGGAGATGGATACTTTTCCATAAACCACCCCTTCGGCTTCTGGTGCAGGGTCGGCGACAGCTGAAGCATTGATTTTCAGGTAATACTCGCTGTTTGCAAAAACCGTTTCAGTATTCATCATTCCCAATGTTATGAGAATGAATGAAAGTTTCAACATTAAATCGATTTTTTTTCTCATAATGATATGTTGTTTTTCTTTTTATATTCGAAATACCGACTCAGGCATCTTGTCAGCAGTGAGGCTGTAATTAGCTGGTGAGGCAGGTCTGTCTGCGATGTGAAAGGTGCTATGAGCAGGAATAGAATAAGCACTGCGGTGTATATCGCATAAACTTTTCCAAAGTCCTTGCTTTTATGGGCTATCAGCCAGATAAGTAGCGGCAGTGGATTGAAGGGTATGAGATACCAGTTCCAACCAGTCCCGCAAATGTTGGATATCAGCGTTGTATACAGAAGTGTGACACCTATGAGTGTCTGCATTGTCAGCAAGGTTATGTCTGTCGCGAGGGCCGTCTTCTTCCACCCCCATTTCCATTCAGCCCAGGTGATGAAAAGTACCAACAGCAGAAGAATTAGAAACGCATGTAAGGGCGTAAGCCAAGTGGTCGTCACTTTGCTCAAACAAGGCAGCAACTCTGACTCTTCTCCTGGGAGAGCAGGCCGCTTCACCCCTTTGCTGTCTGTTATAACAGCCCCTGCGAGAACATCCCTGATATTTTCCGGCACTGTGGCGAACTCCGGTTCAAGGTCCTTGTCACATTCAGCTCCTCCAATAGTGACGGCGAAGAATGCATACCAAGGTGAACGGCGAAGGCTCCATCGCAACATATCACCTCCGTTCTCTTTCATTACCTGCGGTAATACTTTGAAGTCAATTTGCTCACCCTCCAACGACCATACAATCATGCGCATAATAACTGCCGTACAGTGATTGCCTTTGATGTCGAAACGCAGGTGCGATTTTTTTAATGTCTCTTGGTCTAAATTCCTCCAAAGCGCGCGTTTTTGTTTCAAATTCAGATTGAGCTCGTATTGTTTCACGCCTCTACCGTCTTGGCTGCAAAGGGCAAGGTATTCTTTCGTCTTTGCGCCTATTACTCGGGCGGGCATATCAGCAGTGATAAAATGGAAGATGCTGCTGTCTTCTGTGTTTGTTTCAAGCGTGTAGATGTAATCAAGACCGGCTGAAGGACATTCCATTCTAAGGGCGGCATGCCCCAAACAGCTATACACATTGTCGAGAGGTGAAATCACCACAATACTTGCTCTCACATCCGTGGCCAGGGTGTCTTCGGTCTCGGCAGCAATGTCTTCGGCGGGTGGGGTGGGGTCGGTCTGCCCGCTGGCGGGCAGGGAGGGTATCAAGAGCCATGCCCACACCAGAAGAGTCAGGCAATATATGCCTGATGTGAGGAGATTTTTTTGAATCTCCCTAAATTTTTTCTTTAAAAAGTGTAGCATTTCAGTTGATAAAATTGTCATTAAATATGTAACATGTTTACGAAACAGTACATACCTCTTCTCGCCCATGGGCTGATGGATTTGAGATAATTTGTCATAAAAGTAGCGCTTTTATTGCAAATTGAAAAAAAATATGCGTGAAATTTATAAACTAAAAGTCTAATTAAGACTATTTAACAAAATTTGTAAAAATATCCTACTTTCTAACAAATCAGACACACAAGAGTGCACATTTTTTAAGCAAAAGCTCAGCAGTAGACCTACTTTAAAAATATAACTTTACAATCACGATTGACAACCTCAAGAATCAACAACATGGAAAAACAATTCTTCCTCTCAAAATTGCGGCTCCATTTCAATCTACGGGAGCCCAATGGACACCAACCAACCCCTGTGTATGGTGTGGTGTGTATCCATGGCCGACAACACCGCTATCCAACGGGGGTGAAAGTGGATCCGGCGTATTGGGACAGAAAAAACCAAACGGCTCTTATCCAACCACAGATGTCGGCCCTCTGCCTGCGCAACAACCATGTCTCAATCCGCTGAGTGCCGACCTTACCGACGGCTTCTACTCCGGCACCATCTATCTCGACTATGATGCCGTTGTTCCCGAGGGCACTGAGGCTTACATTGCCACGGGCATTACCCTGAGCAAGGATGAGATGGTGAAGGATGGTGAGAAAGTGGTGGCTGAGCAGCTCACGATGGTGAAAGTGGCTGATGCCGGTGAGGTAATCCCCGCCAATACGCCCGTATATGTGAAGTCCGCCGAGAATCCTGGTCTCTTCGACTTCGCTCGCAATCTTGATGAACTGGAACCTGTTGCCGTTCCTGAAGGCAATATCTTCGAGGGCACACTCGTTGCCAAGACTGTGGAGGCTAAGTCTGTCCTCACCCTTGGTCGCGAGCAGGAGCAAGGAACGGGTGAAATCGGTTTCTGGCAGTTCACCGGTACTAAGATTCCCGCTCACCGCGTGTATGTCGATGCTGCCCTTTTGGGCGAGGACAATGGTGCCAACGGCTTCACACTCAACTTCGAGGGTGGCTCCGACGGTATCAACGCCGCCAGCACCGATGCTGCTGTGAAGACCGACAACACTTGGTATTCGCTCCAGGGCGTGCGCATGCAGGGCGTGCCCGCCGTGAAGGGTGTCTACATCAACAACGGCAAGAAGGTGGTGGTGAAATAATCCCACACCTCTTTATATATAAAAAGGCGGCAAGTCGCATCCACGACTTGCCGCCTTTTTCTGCCTAAAACAGAATTGGCTCTAAAAAGTATGTTCGTGGCAAAAAAAGCGCTATAATTTGCCACGAACGCACTAAAAATGCCATTCGTGGCAAATTATATAGCCAGCCACATCCTCATAATCTCGATGGGGTGGAGGGCTTTCACGCCGGTGCCGTCGAGTATCTGCTGGCGGCAGGAGGTGCCGGGAGCGGCCACAAAGGTGGGGTGGGGCAGGTCGCGCCCCTCTTGCATGGCACGGCGCACGGCGGGGAAGAGCACCAGCTCGCCGATGGCGAGTGAGGTCTGGTAGTGCTCCTTCTCATAGCCGAACGAACCGGCCATACCGCAGCAGCCGCTCGGTATGACATGCACCGTAGCGCCCTTGAGCAGCCGCAGCATGGCGGCCGTCTGCTCCACGCCCACAAGGGCTTTCTGGTGGCAGTGGCCGTGCAGCCATATCTCCATGGGCTGCGCTTGGAACATATCGGAGGTGATGCGTCCGGCGGCCACTTCACGCATGATAAACTCGTCGTAGAGCAAGGCGCGAGTGCCCAAAGCCTTGGCCTGCTCGCGCAGCCGCGCGGGCACCAGGTCGGGATATTCGTCGCGGAAGGTGAGGATGCACGAGGGCTCGATGCCCACCAGCACGTCGTCGCCCTGTATCACGGGCGAGAGCAGTTCCACATTTTTGGCGGCCAACTTCTTGGCACGGTGCAGGCAGCCCTTGGAGATGGCGGCGCGGCCGCTCTCCACATGGCGCGGCACCACCACCTCATAGCCCAGATGGGTGAGCAGACTGGCAAAAGCCTGTCCGAGCTCCGGCTCCTGATGGTCGGTGAACTCGTCGGCCAGCAGGTATACCCGGCGGCGGTTGCGGCGGCGCTCATCAGCCGAGCGCGAAACACGGGCCACTTCCTGCCGTAGGGTGGTGCGGCTCAGCGTGGGGATGGCACGCTCGGGGGCGAAGCCCACGAACCATTTTATGGCGACGGCTGTGGGTTTCCACCGGGCGGCCAGGTTGTAGAAGGGCCATACCCAGTGGCCCAGTGTCTCTATCTGCGCCATGCGTGCCACCAGCCACGAGCGGCGCGGTGTGCCGTGGCGGTCGTAGAGCCACTGCAGCACCTCGGCCCGTATCTTGGTCATGTCCACATTCGACGGGCACTCCCTACGGCAGCCTTTGCAGGCCAGACAACTGTGGAGCATCTCGGCTATCTCTTCCAGCTGGGCGGGGGCTTTTCCCTCCCAGCCGCGGGTGAGCAGTTCGCGCAGTACATTGGCACGGGCACGCGTGGTCCAGGTCTCATCGCCCGATACCTTGTAGGCGGGACACATAGTGCCGCCCATGAGGGTCGACTTGCGGCAGTCGCCGGCACCGTTGCACTGCTCGATGCTGCACATCAGGGCGTGTACCTGCGAGCGGACGCCGCTGGCGCCCTCCACCCGGCACTCGTCGAAGGCGGCACGCCAGTTCATCACCGTGCCGTCGGGGCCCATGTCGCGCTCCAGGGCATAGGGCTGGTCTTCGTCGAAGCGCAGCATGCTGTCCATGGGCAGCGTGTCTACTATCTTGTGCAGGTTGAGCAGGCCGTCGGGGTCCCAGCACTGCTTTACCTGGCGCATCAGTTCATAGGTCTCCTCACCGTACTGCAGGCGGATGAACTCACCGCGCAGACGGCCGTCGCCGTGCTCGCCGCTGATGCTGCCGCGGTGCTTCTTCACCAGCAGGGCGGTCTCGGTGGCGATGTCGCGGAACAGTTTGCGGCCTTCGCGCGTCTTCAGGTTCACAATGGGGCGCAGATGCAGCTCGCCCGTGCTGATGTGGCCGTAGAACACGCAGTGGGCATGCAGACGCTCCAGCATCTCGCGAAACTCGCACAGATAGGCGGGCAGACGCCGTGGGGCCACGGCGGTGTCTTCTATCACGCCCATGGGCTTGGCGTCGCCCTTCATGCCGCCCAGAATGCCCAGACCAGCCTTGCGCAGCGCCCAAACACGGCTCACGTCGGCGCCGTAGACGCGGGTGCACAGATACACCAGTCCGCTCTCCTTGAGGTGCCGCTCCAGGGCGTCGGCCTTGCGGTCGAGCTCCTCACGGCTGTCGGCACGCAGTTCGCTGATGAGCAGGGCGGCGGGGTCGCCCTCCACGAAGAAGCGGTTCTTCTGCTGCTCGGCATTGCCCTTGCTCAGCTGCAGCACGTCGCCGTCCATCAGTTCGATGGCGGTGGGGTGGTGCTCCAGCGCTACGAGGTTGGCCTCGAAACTCTTCTCCAGGGCATCGCAGTGGGCGCACACCACCATCAGCTCCTTGGGCGGCAGCGGGTCCAGACTCACCTTCATCTCGGTGACGAAGGCCAGGGTGCCCTCGCTGCCGGCGATGAGGCGGCACAGGTTGATGCGGCCCTCGGCCACCGTGGAATCGGCGGCTGAAGGGGTGATGTCGGCTATCACCTCGTCGATGGCGTAGCCGCAGCTCCGGCGGCGCAGTTCCTTGTCGGGATAGGTGTCGTCGATGAGCTGACGGGTGGCGGCATCGAGCGCCCAGCCTATCAGTTGGGCGTAGATGCGCTCGATGAGGCTGCCGTGGTCGGATTTTTTATAGAAACCGGAGCCGAAGCGGGTCTCCAGCTCGGTGATGGTATACTCTTTCAGCACCTCTACCGTGCCGTCGGTGAGCACGGCGGTGGCCTCAAGGGCATGGTGGCGCGTGCTGCCGTAGACGAGCGAGTGGGTGCCGCATGAGTTGTTGCCCAGCATGCCGCCCAGACAGCAGCGGTTGCTCGTAGAGGTCTCCGGACTGAAGAACAGTCCGTAGGGCTGCAGGGCAAGGTTCAGCTCATCGCGCACCACACCGGGCTCCACGCGCGCCCACCGCTCTTCGGCGTTGATTTCCAGGATGTGGTTCCAGTGGCGGCTGATGTCGGCCACGATGCCCGGCCCCACTACCTGCCCGGCGATGCTGGTGCCGCCGGCGCGGGGTATCAGGTGGGTGTGCTTGTCGCGTGCCGTCTGCAGCAGTTGCTGCACATGGGCCACGCTTTCGGGGTAGGCCACCCCGTAGGGTATCTCGCGGTAGACGGAGGCATCGGTAGAGTAGGCTATCTTGTGGATGCTGTCAGTATAGATTTTCATCATGACTATTTCGCGTATTTTAGGCCAAAAATACGAATAATAGTTGAATGCTGAAAGAAAACACGCCGTTTTTCGGCTTCTTGGAGTTTTTTTCCTATCTTTGACCATTCAATTATTTTTACTACCCCATACCACCGAGATAATGACGAATCTATTCCTATTGATGGCCGGCCTGCTGGGCATGGCTGCCCCCGACAGCACCGATTTTACGCGCGGTATCGGACGCTATCCCGGCGACAAAGGCGAATATTTCGCTCCTGCCGTGACTTGGACACAAGGGCTGCAGCTCAGCAATGCGGCACTGCACAGCGCCGCCTATGCCTCATCGACCTACGACTACAACCACACCGCCCACCTCGTGACCGACGGCCTGTGCGACAATGCCGAGCCCGCGCTCCTGCAGGTGTCCACCCCCAGCGGGCCGCTCCCGCGCAGGGAGGCGGAATGGGCCTTCGACGGCGGTCCCTTCTCACGCACCATCTTGATGGGGCAGCACACCTGGCTGCAGATGGATTGGAACGGCCGGCAGAATCTGCCGGTGCGTCAGGTACGCCTGCAGGGCATGGTGGCCTACGATGACAAACTGGCCACCCACGGCTACACCATCCTGTGCCAAATGTCCGATGACGGACAGCAGTGGTACACCGTGGGCGAACTGAAAGGTGACGGACTGCCGGGACAGCCCCTGCACTACAAACTGCACTCCGACCCCAACAAACAGGAGGCGCAGGAATACCTGCCCGCCCGCCGCCTCGACGAGACCATCACCTTAATCTCTTCCTCCCAGCTATCGTCTTCACTCCTCCAGTCCTCCACTCCTACAATCCTAATCTCTCCTACACTCCTAACCTCTCCTCCACTCCTGAATAAACATTTCCGCCTCGTGATGGAGATGGACGGCGCCGCCCATTGGGATGTGCATGAGCTGCAGCTGCTCGATACCGACTATGAACCTGTGGAGATGCTTTCCTCCAGCACGTTCAGCAGCATGTGGGTGAGCCGCGACGGCGGCGAGCAGTGGATCTATACCGACCTGGGCCGCAGCCTGCCCATCGGGCAGATAAGGCTGCAGTGGGCCCTGCCGCCTGTGAAGGGGGTGGTGCAAACTTCCGACGATGCCCGCCAATGGCAGACCGTGGCTGCTCTGAAAGGCACCGCTGATAACAACACCGCCGAGGTGGTGAGTATGGACGTCCAGGCCCGCTATGTGCGCCTGCTGCTGCAGGAGGCTGGACCGGCCGGACGCTACGCCCTGCGAGAGATGGAGGTGCTCTCCAAGTGGCAGAAACAGTATGTGCCCCATGCGACGCCTGCCGTGAAGGACGGACGACAAATGCTCAGCGGCGGCCAGTGGCGCCTGCAGCGGGCCTCAGAGGTGGTGGCAAGAGGTGAGGAAATCGCCTCGGCACAGTTCGACTGCGACGACTGGATACCGGCCACGGTGCCGGGCACCGTACTGGCTTCCTACTTGAACATCGGCGCCGTGCCTGACCCCAATTATGCCGACAATGTGGACCAGATATCGGAGTCGTTCTTCCGCTCCAATTTCTGGTACCGCAACGAGTTTGAGGTCGCCGACCTGCCCGACGGACCGCAGCAGTGGCTCCACTTCGACGGTATCAACTGGAAGGCGCGCGTGTTCCTCAACGGACAGTGTCTGGGCCGCGTTGACGGCGCCTTCATGCGGGGCCGGTTCAATGTGACGGGACTGCTCAGAAAGGGCACCAACTGCCTGGCCGTGGAAATCATCTGCAATGAACATTTCGCCGCCGTAAAGGAGAAAAACGAGAACACCACACAGTTCAACGGCGGACTGCTCGGGGCCGACAACCCCACTTTCCATGCCACCGTGGGATGGGACTGGATTACCACCGTGCGCGGACGCGAGGCGGGCATCTGGAACGAGGTGTATCTCACCACGACCGGCAGCGTGACCCTGACCGACCCCTATGTGCAGACTGAGATTCGGAGCGGCAACAAGGAGGTAAGGGTGACACCCTCCGTCTTCGTGCGAAACAACGACAGCCATGCCGTGAGCGGCACACTCAGCGGATGGATGGGTGAGGTGCGCTTCGAAAAACAAATTACGCTGCCGGCACAGACGGAGCAGCAAATCACTTTCAGCCCGGAACAGTTCGCCCAACTCACCGGCAGTGGTTTCCACCTCTGGTGGCCCAACGGCTATGGGGAGCCTTATCTCTATGAGGCCGGATTCTGCTTCAAACTGGACGGCACTGCCGACCGACCCACAGAAATACGCTATAAGGCCGGACTGCGGCAGATGGAGTATGTCGACGCGAAAGACAGCCTCCGCATCTATGTGAACGGACAGCGATTCGTGCCGCTGGGCGGCAACTGGGGCTTCGACGAGCACAACCTGCTCTACCGCGCACGCGAGTATGACATCGCCGTGGGCTATCACCGCGATATGAACTTCACCATGATACGCAACTGGGTGGGGCAGGTGGCCGACGAGGCCTTCTATGAGGCCTGCGACCGCTACGGCATCATGGTGTGGCAGGACTTCTGGCTGGCCAATCCCGCCGACGGCCCCGACCCCTACGACAACCGCATGTTCCTGAGCAACGCCGAGGACTATGTGCGCCGCATCAGGAGCCATGCCTGTATCGGACTCTACTGCGGACGCAATGAGGGATTTCCGCCCGAATCGCTCGACCGGCCCCTACGGCAGTATGTGCATGCCCTCTCACCCGGACTGGAGTATATCTCGCACTCGTCGTCGCAGGGCGTGAGCGGAGGAGGACCCTACAGGGCCTTGCCCATGAAGGAGTACTTCAGCCGGCAGAGCGGAAAAATCCACTCTGAGCGGGGCATGCCCAACATCATGAACCTGGAGAGCCTGCGGCGCACCATGAGCCCGGAGGGCATCTGGCCGCAGTCGGTGGAGTGGGGACAGCACGACTTCACCCTGCAGGGAGCACAGCGGGCCGCTGAGTTCAACCTCTTGATGGACAAGGCTTTCGGACCGTCTACGAGCATCGAGGACTTCAGCCGCCGCGCACAGCTCATCAACTACAACGGCTACCGCGGCATGTTCGAGGCGACCAGCAAGAGCCGGGCCGGACTGCTCCTGTGGATGAGTCATCCCTGCTGGCCCTCGATGGTGTGGCAGACCTATGACTATTTCTTTGAGCCTACGGCGGCTTATTTCGGAGCCAAGAAGGCCTGCGAGCCGATACACATCCAGTATAACGCGCTCACCGACAGCATCGAGGTGGTGGTGCTGCATCAGACTCCCGTGGGCCGGCCGCTCTCCGCTCTCACAGCCACCGCCACCGTGTTCGACCTGAACGGCCGCCGCACGCATCAGAAAAAGGCGCGCCTCAAAGTGAGCACCGACAGCACCCTGCCCTGGACCCGACTGGCGGACGTGATGCCCAAGGCGCCGGCCGAGGTCTACTTCCTACGACTGCAGTTGACTGACAAACAGGGCGTCGTGAGCGAGAACCTCTATATCATGGGACGGGAGGAAAACAATGTGCAGGCGCTCACCTCGCTGCCGAAACCGGAGGTGGACCGCCAGGTGAGCTTCTCCACCGACGGTGACATCCAAAAGGCGGAGGTGACACTGCGCAACACAGGAAAAACGCCCGCCGTCTTCCTCCGGCTGAACCTCAAGGGGACCGACGGCGAACAGATTCTGCCGGCATGCTACAGCGACAACTATCTCACCCTGATGCCCGGCGAGACGCGAAAGGTGACCGTGACGTGGCGGCGGGAGGATGCCCGCGGACAGCAGGCAATGATAGAGGTGACGCCTCTCTAATCCTTCTGCCTATGCTATAAGAAACACCCCTCTTGCTCAGCGGAGCAGGAGGGGCGTTTCTTATGCGGATAATTATGCCTTAGCGGCAGATAATCTTTTCGGTCCTCGTCTGGCCGTCGGCACCGGTGCTGCGGCGGATGTACAGGCCGCGGCCGGGCTGCGATACGCGGCGGCCCTGCAGGTCGTACCATGCCTCGCGCTCCAGGGCGGCGGGAGCGGCGGTGATGCCCGAGGTGGAGAGGGTGGTGAACTGCAGTTCGTCTGAGAAGAGCGAACTGGTCAGTCCGTCGGTGGCCAGCGCCATCACCTTACAGTGATAGGTGCGGTTTTGCGCCAGTCCCTCGAGCAGGTACTGCGTATCGGCGATGCTGTCGACGGTCCATTCCTTCGGACCGGCATTCCAGATGCCGGACAGCGTGTCGGAGAGCACGCGCAGGTCGTTGAGGAACAGACGCTCCTTCTGGGTGTCGAAACGGAAACGGCTGCCGTCGGCCACGCCGTGGAACACGAGCACCACCGACTCTTCCGTCTTCTTGGCCTTGAGGGTCTGGCTCTCCACCGTCTCGCCGTTCTCATCGAGCAGACTCACCGTGTAGTTCACCGTCTTGCCAGGGTAGCTCACGGCATGGAAGGCCACAAAGCAGGAGTCGCTCTCGCTGCTGAAACCGATGTGCGGCGTGGTGAGGCGGCCGTTGGAGCCGTACATGCCTATCCTGACGTAGCCGCCGGCAGAATAAATCTGACTGCCGCTCCAGCCCGGGATGTGGGTGTGGTCGTCGAGCTCGGTGCTCAGCTCCTCATAGTGGGCGGCGGGATAGCTGCCTTCTTCCATCAGCGAGAAGTCCTCGTCGAACAGCACCGGATTGAGCGAGTCGGGCAACTCCTCGTTCACCACCAAGCGGTAGCCGATGGCCTCGTCGACGGCGTTCCACGACAGCAGGGCTGAGTTGGCGGTGATGTCGCTCACTTCGTTCATCTTCGGACGGCGCAGACGGTCGTGCATGAAGCGGAATTTCACCACGCCGTCTTCCACACGGATGTCGGTGATACCCTTCTCGGTGGGCGTGCCGTCCCAAGTGAGGGAGTTGGGGGTGGAGTAGTCGGTGAAGATGTTGTTGCCGGCGATGGGGTAGAGGTTGTTCTGCTGGTCGGAACCCTGACGGCCGTTGGCCTCAACCAGGTCGTAGCGGGGATGCATGCCCGAGTTGACTCCGTTGTTGCGCCAGGTGGTCTCGTTGTAGTCGATATGGATAATCATGAGGCCTTTGCCGGGCTGGTAGGCATCCCAGCCTACCTTCTGGCGGTTCTCCAGCGTGAAGTACTCGTTGTCGTAGACGGTGCGGATGCGGTAGGCCATATTGTTCTGTGTGAGCTCCTCCAGGCTGATCTCATCGGCCGGGGTGTCGATGTCCTGGAATTCGAGCCAGCGCAGACTGGCGCGCTCGAAGGCGGAATAGGCACAGGGGGTGCGCGACTCGTTGTTGTAGCAGCCGGTGTCCATCACATCCCAGGCACCGAACTGCGTGATGCTGCTTTGGTAGACATTGTACATGTCGGGCAGACCCAGCACATGGCCGAACTCATGGCAGAAGGTGCCGATGCCCTCGAGCGTAGAGCCCGATACGTACTTGAGCTCGCTCGAGCAGGCGTAGCGCGACACCAACTTGCCGTCGAGCTCCAACTGTATGCCCCAGGTGGGCAGGTCGGAGGCGTGGGGCCAGATGGTGTGGGAGGCGGCGCCGTAGCTCTCGGCATAGCCGGCGTAGATGACGTAGACAAAGTCGACATTGCCGTCTTCGTTGTAGTCGTACTGGCTGAAGTCTATCTGCAGACTGTCGTGGGCGATGACGCAGGCGTCCTTGATCATCTGGTGGGCACGCATGTCCTCGCCCCGGCCGTTGTTCTGACCGTAGTAGCGGATGTTGTTGGTCAGCTTGATGGGGCCGCAGACATCAAACTCGGGGGTGAACTGCCCCATCGACTGGTCCATGAAGAAATCGCGCGAACTGCCGGTGGCGCCGTACATATTGCAGCCGGGCTGATTCATGAGGCTGTCGAACACCTCGCGGGTGTACTCCTCGTTGAACGAATTGTCGGAAAATTCCACCAGGAGCACCAGACCGCGCACGGTGCCGATGGTGGGGAAACCGTCGATGTCGAGCGCACGCTTGATGCGGCTGCGGCCGCTATTCTCCTGATAGTACTGGCCGAAGTCGATGCCGGCGGCCTCCTCATCGTAGGTCAGCCAGCCGTCGGCGCCCAACTTGAGCAGGCGGCCGTCGGTCGATACCATGGCGTGGCAGTGCTCGTCGCCCTGCAGGCGATAGGTGATTACACTTCCGTCGGGCTGCACGTGGGTGAGCCAGCCGGGATAGGCCGGGATGGCCCTGGCGCTCACGGTGCCCAGCAGGAGCGCCAGAAAGCAAAAGAGGGTCTTTCTCATTGAAATATGGGGGTTATTTGACAAGCACCTTGCGGTACTGGCCGTTGATGTTGATAATGTGGATGCCGCGGGTGCCAGGCATTACGCGCTGGCCCTGCAGGTTGTAGACAGCCTGGCCGCTGACGGCAGAAGGCTGGAAGGGACGCTCGTCGATGCCCGACTCCTGTCCGGTGGGAGCGGTGCGGGCGGCGTTGACGATGAAGCCGCTGTTGCGGTCGAGCAGCAGGGTGGCTACATGCAGCTGGCGCTTGTCGGCCACTGTGGCGGGCACCTCGAAGGTGTAGTCGTGGGTGAGGGGCTCAAAGGCCGTCACGGCGCCCGTGTGGGCTTCCTCGCCGGTGAAGTTGCCGTAGATGCCTCGTGCCAAGTAGTTGAAGTAGCAGTCGGAGGTGGGGTCGCTCTTGCCCTCCCAGCCGTAGAAGTCGCCGTTGCGGCCGTTGGCGTAGTAGTTGGTCTGGTTGTATCCGGTCACGGAGTCTTCGGTGAGCACGTAGGCGATGTTGAAGGCGGCGTTGGTCTGGTCAGCGGCCGTGTAGTATTCGGCGTGCATGGTGATAGCGGTGCTGTCGGCGTTCCAGGTGGCGGTGGCCTCGATGGTGGCGGTGGCGTCGCTGCCCGTCTCCATGTTATACAGGTTCTGGATGTCGTAGAAGGGGTCGCCGGAGAGTTTGCGGTCTACCTTGCAGGAGGGGGCGCCCGTCATGGAGCTGATGAAGGGCTGGTAGCTGTAGTCGAGCGAGCCGTCTATCTCGAGCACGTCGCCGCCGTGAACGCTGATGGGGATAAAATGGTCGGGATGCTGCTCCATCATGAGGTCAAGGCCCACCATGCCGCGCGGACACCAGCCGCACCACAGACCGGTGTACTCCTCGCACACCACGCGCCGCATAAAAGCGGGGTCTTTCACCGTCAGTGTGGCGCTCACCTCGTTGTTGGCGCTGTAGCCGTCGGCCTGGCCGTTCACCTGGTCTATCCACACACGTAGGTTGTACACGCCCGGCACGGTGGAGGGCAGGGTGATGCTGAAGGTGTCGGTGGCGTTCACGGCCATGGCATGGTCGATGGGGAGTGTCTGCTCGTCGTTGTCGTTCACGGTGTAGCGCAGGGTGTAGCCTGTGATGTCGTTGCCGCCCACATTGCGAACGGTGCCCGTGAAGGTCATCTCCGTGGCTTCGTAGGGAGCGGTCTGGTTGCCCATGCGGCCCATCTGGAGCTCGTTCTGGGGCATGTTGTCGCCCTCGACGAGGGCTTGGATACAGATGGAACCGCCGGTGCTGGTCCAGCGGTTCTTGCTGTTATAATAGACGATGTCGCCATCGCTGTATTTCTCATTGCTGTAGCCTATGCCGCGGGCAGAGGCGAAGGAGCCCTTGTAGCCGATGGCCAGCGGTTGGCCGTCGAGGGCGAAGGGGGTCTCGAGCTCTATGTCGTTCCAACCGGCCTCCAGATTGTCGAGCTTCTGCCGGTAGAGGTTCTGCGAGTCGTGTGTGTCGGTCTTGAAGTAAAGATACACGTTGGTGGCGGGGCCGTTCAGGCCTATGCGCACACGGGTGATGTGGTTGCCCTGATAGGCGGTGGTGACAGCGGAGGGAAACTGCACATAGGCGGTGGCCACCATGCCGGCGTCGCCCCAGCCGTTGTCTATGTCGGCGCCATAGCGCAGCAGCACCTGGGCCTGAATGCCTGCTGTGCAGCCGAGCAGCAGCAGGAGGGTTGCAAGAAATTTTCTCATAGCGGTGTTGGATTAAAAAGAACATTGAGAGCAGACCTCATAGGGGCCTGCTCTCAATGGAATAGGATATACGGTTTACTTCACGACCACCTTGCGGGTCTTGCCGTTGCCGGAGATGATGAAGAGACCGCGCGAGGTCTTGGGCACACGCACACCGTCGATGGTGTAGTAGTGGCCGTCCTGACCTTCGGTGGCGATGCTGTTGATGCCGTTGACACCACTCGACTCAAAGTCGTTGGAGAACTTCGACTCGCCCTCGGCCCATACGGCGGTGACATTGTAGACCGACTTCACACCGTCTATCACAGTGTCGTTGAAGTTGTTGCCGCTCACCTCGGTGGCTATCAGCTCACCGTCGCGGTACACATTGTAGCCCTTCAGCGTGAGCTTGGAGGTGGAGCCGAAGAGAGGCATGTACTCCATGTCGTCGATGAAGGCCACGGTGTAAGAACCGTAGGAGCAGTTGCGCACGGCGAAGTAGCGGGCGTCGGCGGGCAGGGTGTACTCAAACTTCACCCACTCGGTGGTGCCGCTTACAGAGTCGCGGTCGAGAACCATAAAGATCTCTGATTCCTGGTCGGTGGTGGAGTAGAGAATCTCAAACACCTGCGGGTCGCTGCCGTCGTTGGGCACGCGGTACCAGAACGATACGTCGCTGCCGCCGGTCACATCGCTCGAGATGAGCCAGTCGTCGCTGGGAAGGGTCTGCGAGATACCGTCGGAGGCTGCCCAGGAGGCAATCACCTTGTTGCCGGAGTGCGGGGTGAGCACTTCGAAGCGGTCCAGGCTGAAGCCGGCTTCCTCGGGTGCCCAGATCTGCCATGCCTTGGGCGAGAAGGCGTTGGCTATCTCAGGACCACCGAAGTAAACGGTGGAGGTGCCGTCGCCGTCGTAGGTCTTCCAGTCGCCGATGCCGTCGATGATGAACGACTCGTAAGCCTCGAAGTCGTCGGTCACCTTGTCGGTCATCTCATCGGTGGAGGGCTGGTCCCAGGTCAGGGTGAGCTGGCCGTTGTCCTCGCTGCCGCGAAGGTTCTCGGCCATGGGAAGCAGGTTGCCCTTGGTGAAGAGGCGAACCACAGAGCTGCTGTTGTTGGAGCTGTCGCCGTCGCCCTCGCAGGCACCGTTGGCAGTGAAGGCGAAAATCTTGCCTACATCGCGGCGGTCGGTGGGCACATCGAAACTCACCTGAGCGGTGGCACCGTTGGCCAGGCTCTCGAGAGTCTGGGTGGCTACCTCCTGGTCTTCGCACAGCAGGGTGATGGTGGTGTTCTCAAGGGCCTTCATACCGTAGTTGGCCACGTCGACTTTCACAGTGGCGGTCTCGCCGGCCTCGATACGCTTCTGCTGCAGGCTGATGTTCTCGACAGCCAGGTCGTAGTCAACGCCCTCGGCTATCTTGATCTGGTCGATGAAGAGCGATGCGGAGGCATCCACAGCGTTGGCGCCGAAGGCAATCTGCACGTCTTTCATATCGTTGCGCAGGGGCACCGACACGCGCGACCAGCCGTTCACACCATTGTTGTAGGCCACGGTCTGAGCTTTCTCAAAGCCGTTGTCCTCGTAGTTGAGGTAAATGTCGAGGGTCAGGTCTTCGGGCTCGGCCTCGAAGCCATGGTACAGGTAGAAGGAGAACTCGGGCTGCACGCTCTCTTTCAGCGAGATGCGCGGACCCGTCATGCGCTGGTCGTTGGAGTCTTCGGCTACGTAGCTGAACACCAGCATACCCTTGTCGCCGTCGAAGGGTTTCACGGCCATGCCGCTGCCGTCGACAATCTGCCATGCATGGTAGTAGCTGTCGGCGAAGAGGGTCCAGGGGTTCTGGTTGGGCTGGGGGAATCCGTAGAAGTCGAACGACTCGCTGTAGGGCATGCCGTAGGGCTCGCCGAGCACGATGCCAATCTCATCGCCGGCGGAGCTGCCGGCCACGTTCTTGGCCACCACGAGGTATTTCACGTATTCCTGTCCCCATCCGTAGTAGTCGGTGTCGGTGAGGGTGAACTCGGAGGTAGGTCCTGCTACCTCGGGCCAGTGGTTGTCCCAGCCCCACTCATAGTAGCGGCAGAGCACGTACTGCACATCGTCGGGGTTCACATAACCGCCGTGGGCACCCACGCCGCTTACAGGCTCCCAGCTGACGACGGCTTTGTACTCGTCGTTCATCTTCACTTTCAGACCGGGAACGGTGCCGGGCACGTCGACACCCACCCAGTTGGTCACAAGGGCTTCCTTGCCCTGACCCTGCTCGTTGAAGGCCACCACTTTGTAGGTGTGCTCGCCGTTGGTCACATCGTTGTCGGTCCAGGTGAGGGCCTCACCGGTGGCGGGAGCGTCGAAGCTGGTCACTGCCTGCAGCGAACCGTCTTTGTAGATGTCGATGCGGCTGATGCTGGAGAGAGCTCCACCCTGATAGGTGGTGGTGGGGGCGTTGAAGGTGAGGGTGTTCACAAGGGCGCCCATCTCGCCGGCGGTGGCGGTGAGGTTGGTCACCATGTCGGGACCCTCGAAGTTGGCGTAGAGCTCCACACCGATGTTGTCGATATAGATGTTCACACTGTTTTTCACGGTGTTGGCGTGGAAGATGAGGCGGTACTCACCGTCCTCGGGCACATTGAAGATATAGGTGTACTTGGTGTCGCCGAGCACGTCGACATCGGCCACCAGTTGCTCGTTGCCGGTTATCTGGGTGTCCTTGCCCAGCAGAATTTGCATCGACTCATGGGTCATCCACTGGTCGTAGGTGTTGAAGGTGAGGCGGTAGTCGTTGCCGGCCTTCAGCTCCATGGGAAGGAGAATGAGGTAGTCGTCGTCGTAGGTGGACACAGCGCCGGTCTCAGGATTGTCCACACCGTTGCCGGAAAGGGCAGCGTAGGTGTCGCCGAAGGAGGTCACGGCATAGTTCCAGGTCTGACCGTCCTGGTTGGCGTCAATCACGGTCACGGCATCCCAGTCGGCCTGGGTGTCGAAGCCTTCCACGAAGGTGGGATAGTAGAGGGTACCGCCCACAATCTTGTTCGACTCATAGCTGCCGCCGGGCTGGGTACCGCTGTAGGCGGTCACCACATAGTAGTAGTGGTCGCGGCGGGTGGGAAGGGTCTCGGTGTAGGTGGTGGCGGTGAGGCCTTCGGCCACGGTCACACCGTCGGGATAGCGTACTACGGTGTAGTTGATGCTGGCATCGTCGACAGGACCTCCGTTCATAGAGGTGGTGGGAGCTGTCCAGGTAAGGGTGGCGTTGACGGCATCTTCGCTTACGGCCACAAGGTCGGTCACGTGGTTGGGCACGTCGGTGCCGGCGTAGCTGTTTACGCGGCGCTCGGGCGAGCGGCCGGCGTCGTTGCCTATCTCAATGGAGATGGTCACCTTGCCCTGTGCAAGTTCGGGGGTCAGGGCCATCTCCTGGCCGGGATTCACGTCGTAGGCGGTCTCCTCACCGTTGATGGTCACGTAGGCCTTCAGCGTGCCGCTCAGGGCGCTGCCGTCGGTGCTCGTGGTGGGGACGGTGAAGTTGAGGGTGGTGCCGTCGAAGCTGATGTTGGCGGCGGGGGCGGGAGCGGCGGGGGCGGCATAGGGGAAGTAGAGACCCATCATGGTGGCCTCTCTGCCGGGGAAGTCGTAGATATGCTCGCCCTTGGCATCGGCGCTCAGCTCACAGGTGGCGAGGTGGCACACCCAGTCGTTGTCTATATAAGTGTAGTAGAACTTGCCGGTGGTCCAGTCGAAAGCGGCTGTGGTGCCCTGGTTCTGCCAGCTGTTCACCTTGATGTCGCTCACGATGAGCTCATCGTCGCCCTCGGCGTTGAACTTCTTCAGCTCGCCGGCATAGGTGATGTAGTAGAGTCCGTCGGGACCGGCGGCCAAAGCGGTGGTGAAGCCTTCGGTACCGCCCAGATTGGTGGAAGCGAAGGTCTCGCCGTCGATCTCAATCAGACCGTCGAAGTTCATCACATAGAACTTGTTCTTCACAGGGTCGTAGGTGGCACCGCGGCCAGCGTTGGCCACGTCGGTCTCCACGGTACGCTCCACCTCGCCGGTCTTGGCATTGACGATGGTGAGCTTCTGCGACTCAAAGCAGTACCACTTGTCGGCTACGCGCACATACATCATGCGGCTGCCAAGGTCGCCGCTGGGCAGGGTCTTGCCTTCCATCTCGGTATAGAGCGTGGAGGCGGAGTTGAGGTAGAAACCGAACACCTGTCCCTGGGCCATACCTTCGTTCTCGGTGTGGTAGGTGCTGCTCAGGGCACTGTAGAGATACGGGTCGTTGGGGAAGCACTCGGGGGCGCTGATGCGCTTGCTCCAGGCGGGAGCCTGGCTCACCTGGGTGCCGCGGTAGGTGTTTCCGCCTTTGAGCGACCAGGCATGGAAGTCCTGCGGAGCAACGTTGTACTTGCTCGTGGGATCCAGACGAACTCCTGTCTTCTGACCTTCCGAGGGGTTGGTCTTGACAGTTGTACTCGATGTCGTGCGCGGCAGCGTCGGAGCGATGGATTGGGCTACAATCATCGATGCCGACACGGTGGCGACAAACAGTGAAGTAAGTTTTTTGATCATAAGCGTTAGTATTAGGGTTGAAAAGTTGATGTTTCCTTCTGTTGGTTGCAAAATTAGGAAATATCTATCTTACAACAAGATATTGGGGGTGACAAAATGGTGACAAGGTCTAATTTTTTCACTTTTCCCCCAAATTAGACTCCATTTTGTCAATGGCATGCGGGATTTATGCAAAAATCGTCAGAATTGCATCACATAGGCCGACAGGTCGGAAGAAGTGGGCAATTGCAGCTTTTGGCTCAGGCGTATCTTGCGGCGCTTGCAAGAGTCGGGGGTGATGCCCATGAACGAGGCGATTTCTTTCGTAGAGAGGTTCATGCGCAGAAAGGCCAAAAAGCGGAGATCGGAGGTGGTGAGGTCGGGGTGACGCTCTTTGATGCGGCGGATGAAGTCGGGATTGGCCGATTCGAAATTGATGAGGAAGTCGTTGCTCTTCTCATGGTCCTGGAGCATGTGCTTCAGATGGAGCATCAGTTCGTTGAGCTTGGGACTGCTGCTGGTCTTGGCCACCTCGGCAAGACTCTTGAGCAGGTCTTCGATGAGGGCGTTGCGGGAGGAGACGAAGAGGGTGGTGGCGGAGAGCTCGCGCTTCTTCTGCTCGAGCGAGAGTTCGGTAATCTGCTGCTTGTGGCGGGCCACCTCCTGCTCATGCAGGGCGGTGAGCTCGGCCTCTTTCATCTGCCGTTCCATGAGCAGGCGTTCCTGCCGCTGGTGTTCCATCTCCATCTCCATGAGCCGCTTGTCTTGCTGGTTCTTGGAGCGCAGAATGCGGGTGCGCTGGTAGGCGATGAGGGCGATGAGCAGGATGACGCAGATGAGCAGGCCGATGATGTAGCGGTGCTGGCGCAGGTAGGTCTCATTGCGCTCCATATCGCTGCGCAACTGGATCACGTCTTCTCTGATGCGTTCGTTTTCCGACAACTGGTGGTCGTGCAGCAGGCTGAGCGAGTCTTTGTAGTAGATTACGGAGTCTTTCATCTGCAGGGCGAGTTGGTGGTGCCCCTGCCGCTGGTAGATGATGGCCAACTTGTCGTAGAGCCAGGGCTTGTTGCGGGCAGATGCCGTGGCGAGGGCTTCGCTGGAGTAGGCGAGGGCCTTGGCATATTCTCCCCGCTCGGTGAAAATTTCGATAAGATAGCCGAGCACAGTGGTGCGGTCGTTGTTGTGTACGTTCTGGCACGCCAGGATGCTGTCGGCCAGGGCGGTTACCTCGTCGTAGCGGTGCTGCATCATGTAGGTCTCGGTGCGGATGGTACGGGCCGAGGAGAGCTGAATGGTGTCGTGGGGATTGGTCCACCGCTCCGCCTGCCCGATGTATTGCAGGGCTTTCGCCCATTCTTTCTTCTTGTTGCTGATGAGGGCCAGGTTGCTGGCATAGCTGGCAATGGAAATGGAGTCTTTGGCATGCAGGGCCTGGCGGTAGCACTTGTCGAGTATCTCGGCCGCTTTGTCGAAGTTGTTCTCCTCGAAGTAGACACCGGCGATGCCCGCCTGTACCTGGTCGAGCCGCTGTTGCGACATCTTGTGCTTCACACAGATGTCGTGGGCGGCATAGTAGCAGTTGAGTGCCTCGCCGAATTCGGAGATGTAGAAATAGCAGATGCCCATGTCGTAGGTGGCCAGATAGAGCAGGTCGGGCAGATGCTCGCTTTGCGCTATCTGCTGGGCGCCCATGAAGTGCTGTATGGCGTCGGCGAAATGTTCCTTGCTCACATCGGCCTCGCCCAGACGTATCAGACTGTCGGCCTCCTCAGCCTTGCTTTTGGCGGTGCTGACGAAGGGGGCCGCCAGCATCATCGCCACGGCCATGAACACGGCTGTAAGCCTGGCCGGCAAGGTGGCTGCGGCTGGGCGGCGGGGCGCTGTATGGGACTTTGTGTGCATGGCGGTTCAAAAAACACCGGTGTGGAAATCCGCACCGGTGTGTAGGGTATGTATGGCCTGTATGTCAGGCGCGTGTCTTACTGCTCTTCGGCCTCGTCTTCGCTGTCGTTCTCGGCATCGATGGCCTTGATTTGCTCCTTTATCAGGGCAAGTTCGTCTTTCAGCTTCTGCACCTTGCGGTTCATCTCGTCGATGAGGGAACTGCCCTTCTTGCTTGAGACATTGAGGAAGCCCAGGTTGTTCTCATAGGTCTGGATTTCCTGTTTCAGGTTCTCGTAGCGGCGCATCATGCGGGTGCGCTCGTTGTCGAGAGCATTGGCACCCTTCTCGGCCACATTGCGCAGGTTGTTGCGGAAATTGTTCATGCGGCGGCGCTGCACGGTGATATTGAACTCCTTGTAGAGTTTGTCGAGCACGGCGCGGTATTCCTCGTAGAGCTTGTCCTTCTCGCGGTAGGGCACGTGGCCCACCTCGTTGTATTCGCTCACCAGCTCGTTCACCTGGTCCTGTGCGTCGCCGGCTTCGTCGCTTTCGGCTATCTGGCGCAACTTCTCAATGATTTCGCGCTTCTTGGCCAAATTGGCGCGCTCTTCGTTGCGGGTGCCGGCGTTGGCGGCGTTGCGGGCCTCGAAGAAGTGGTTGCAGGCATCGAGGAATTCCTTCCAGAGCTGGTCGCCCAAACGCTTGGGCACCATGCCGATGGTCTTCCATTCTTTCTGAAGGGCGATGAGCTTGTCGGAGGTCGACTTCCAATCGGTGCTGTCCTTCAAGGCTTGTGCCTGTGCCACGAGGGCGCGTTTCTTGTCGGCATTGGCGGCAAACTGTCCCTTCATGTCCTTGAAGAACTGGGTCTTGCGGCCGAAGAAATCGTCGCAGGCGGCGCGGAAACGCTCGAATATCTTCACATTCATCTTCTGCGGGGCAAAACCGATGGTCTTCCATTCTGCCTGCAGGGCGATGATTTCCTTGGTGTGGTGCTCCCAGTCGGCAGCACCCTTGTTCTCTTCCTTGGCAATAGCTTCCACCTTCTCGCACAGCTCGGTCTTTTTCTTCAGATTCTCCTCTTCCTTGGAACGGAGATTCTCGAAGTGCTGCTGGTGGCGCTTGTTGATGACCGTAGAGGCGGCCTTGAAACGGGCCCATACCTCCTCGCGCAGGTCTCTGGCCACAGGGCCTGCCTCGCGGTACTGCTGGTGCAGTTCCTGCAACTGGTGGAAGGCGCTTATCACGTCGGGTTCCTCGGCCAGTTTTTCAGCGGCTTCGCAGATCTTAATCTTCAGGTCGAGGTTCTTCTTGAAGTCGTACTCACGGGCCTCACTGTTGAGCTTGAGCAGGTCGTAGAACTGCTGCTCGTAGTGGTGGTAGTTGTTCCAGAGCTCTTTCGACTTCTCGGCAGGCACCGACTTGATGTCTTTCCACTCCTGCTGCAGCTTCTTGAATTCGGAGAAACGGCGGTTGGCCTCCTCGGGCGAGGTAATCATGCCCTTGATCTCTTCCAGAATCTCGAGCTTACGGGCCAGATTGGCGGCCTTCTCTTTCTCTTGCTCCTGGAAGAGGCGGGAACGCTTCTCCTTGATGAGTCCCATCTCGGCCTTGAACATTTCCTCGGTCTCGTCGGGATGTATCTGATAGCTCTCAGGTTCACCGCCCTTCTCAAGGTATTCCTTCTGGTCGGCTTCACGCTCGGCGGAGAGAAGTTTGTAGTAGGATGTCTTCAGGTGCTCCACCTCTTCCTTGGTGGGGGTCTCGTCGTTGTGGGCAAGCTCCTTCACCCGTTCCAGCACTTCCTGCCGCGTGGTGTATACTTTCTTCTCGGCGGGCTCGGCTTCAGCCACAGGCTCCTCGGCAGCTGCGGGCTCAGCCACAGGCTCCTCGGACGCCGGTTCTTCAGCGGCCACGGGCTCTTCTACCACAGCAGGCTCTGCCACGGGTTCCTCGGCGGGTGCCTCGGGCTCAGCGGCCACTTCTTTTGCCGGCTCGGCAGGTGCTACTTCGGCAGGTGCTGCTTCGGCGGGAGCTGCGGGCTCGACGGGTGCCTCGGCGTTGGTATCCACTACTTTTTTCTCTTCTTCCTGATTTCCCTGGATAAGGGCATTCTCTTGAGAGTCCATCATGTCACTTAAGGTTTATGATTCGGTAATATCACAAAATTTCAAGTTGCAAACTTAACTAAAAAAAATTAAAAGACCTAATTTTTGTTGACTTTTTTTTGAATTTTCTTTTTCGGCAACTTTTTTCCCCTTTCGGGCAGTAGAAAAAAAGGTGGGTCCTATTAATTCGCTCGTGCTGATAATAGGACCCGCTAATATTGTCAGATAAGCCTTTTGTGACGGAAGATGGCCCAGAAGAGCAGAGAGACGAAGGCGGAAATGACGAGAGCGATGATGAATCCGTACTTGCTGTCCTCCATGCCGTTGATGAGGTTCATACCGAAGAGGCTGGCCACAAGGGTGGGGAACATGAGCACGATGGACACAGAGGTGAGGGTACGCATCACGGTGTTCATGTTGTTGTTGATGATGCTCGAGTAGGTGTCCATGGTCGACTCGAGGATGTCGCTGTAGATGTTCGACGTCTCGCGCGCCTGGCTCATCTCGATGTTCACATCTTCTATCAAGTCGGCGTCCAACTCGTCGACCTGCAGCTTGAATTTCAGTTTGGACAGCAGGTTCTCGTTGCCTCGTATGGAGGTGACGAAGTAGGTGAGCGAGTCTTGCAGACGGCTCAGGCCGATAAGGCTCTCGTTGTTGATGTCGTGGTCGAGATTGCGCTTGGCCTTCTCGATGAGGCCGTTGATTTGTTTGAGCCGCTTCAGGTACCAGACGGCCGAGGAGAGGAAAAGGCGGAAAATCATGTCCACGTAATCGGTGAATCCCTCGCCGCGTTTCTGCTGGTAACTCACGAAGTCGATCATCATGTTGGTCTCATAGTAGCACACGGTGATGGTGACGTCGCGTTTGTGGATGATACCGAGCGGCACGGTGGTATAAGGTGTGCGCGAGCGTATCTCCTTGACATAGGGGATACGGAGGATAATGAGCATCCAGCCGTCGTCGTACTCATAACGGGCACGCTCGTCGGTATCGCTGATGTCGGAAAGAAAGTAGTCGGGTATCTCGAAACGCTTCTCCAGCATGGCCCTGTCCTCATCGGTAGGACAAGTCACCTGAATCCAGCAATTGGGCTGCCATTCCTGAATGGCGGTGAGCCCTTTGGTAGTATTCCAATATGTCTTCATAAGCCAGTCTCCTTGCTCTTGTTGGGCAGAATAGGCGTAAGGGGACGGCCTCTGAAGCGAGGACTATCCTCTACGCCGGTAAGCTAAGCTTTCCGCGTGATAATCGTCGGAACTTTGTAAGTCGTTCATTGTAGGATAGTTAAATTTATACTTTGTTTGCACAAGCAACAAAACAGCATCAAAATGCGTGATTTTACTCTTTGACAGGTACTGTTATTGTCAGCTTTACCACGCGGCAAAGATAGGTATTTTTCCGTAAAATCTATCATTTTGAAACGAAAAACTGTAAAAAACAAGTAATACTATTATTGCTCACCTTATATAATATAAAAGGGCGCACCCTGTATCGGATGCGCCCGTGCCAGGGGTAGTAAATCAATCAGACGAAATGCACCTGGTTCAATTCCTCTGCAAATGAATGCAGGGCCTTTTCAATTTTTTCGGTAGTCTTTCTACTCGGACGGCGGTATCCACTTATGTACTGGGACAGTTGCGGCTGGGAGATTCCGGTAAGCGTCTGCAATCCCTTCAGTGTAATGCGGCCTTTGTAGTAGGCGAGGAATGACGGCAAGTCATAGGAGTAGACAAACTCCACTTCCTCGAATGGTTTTTGATTCTCGGCATAATATTGCTTCATACCTTCATAGACGGAATTAAAATCGTTGATAGTTTCATCTATAGTAGAACCTTCTCCTGTAATACCATAGTCCAAACCGTCATCGTCGGGCATATATGCACAATAATCCCCGTCCTCCCCTTTTTCAATAAATACTCTTACTTTCTTTCTCATAATCGGTTCCATCTTCATAGCTAACAGTGTTTTCTCTTCCGTGCATTTTATATAAAAGCCAGTGGGTCATTTAAGACCCGACTGGCGCTTGATTGCTCTCAAAGTTCCAGGCTTGACTTCCTCGCTCAAGTGATTGCTTGTCGTGAACGTTATGCCGGTTATCGGACTGTACCAGGCGGGGTGCCCCGCTATCTGCTTTCCCAGTTCGTAGCATCCAATCTTTTTGAGAGCGCGGTGTAATTCATTATACTTCATCTCGTCTGTATTTGATTTACACTGCAAAGATAATGCTAATATCTTTATTAGCAAAATATTTTTAGTTATTTTTCAAAAAATCTACGCAAAATTTGCGTAAACCACCCAAGAGGAATGATATTATTCCTCCTGCTCTGCAATGTTGATGGTGTCATGGAGGGCAACTACATTATAGGCCTTAGGCTTCCCGCCTAAAGTAAGTACTTTGACATCCACCCAGTATGCTTTCTGCGATGGGTTGTAGCTGAAAAGTATCGCTTTTTTCAACTCGTCGGTCGCAAAAACCACACCAAGTTTCTTACCCTGGTAGATTTCGTCTATGATAGCCATGTTCCCGATATCTGTTCCTGGCTCGGTTCGCATCTGATATATCTGCATCAATACCCTCTCATGAACAGCTGTTTCCACGGAAACGGATTTCAATTCTTCAGCTTCCTTTTTTAGAAGTCGTTGTGTGCCGTTGCCATCACCAAAATTGAAGGTACATTTATTGAAAATGATACCCTTTTCTGATTTATTGATGGCCCCTATGCGCCAGAAGGACTTATGCTGATTTCTTAAAAAAAATGGGAGTGGAAGCTCGGCACTATGAGGCTGTACTGAAACAAGGCTATGGATATAAACAGGAAATAAGCAACCTGAGAACAATCTTCGAAAAATACAATATCAAAGAAGAAAAATTCTTTAGGCATTTCGAGAACAGAATAATTGTCAATGACTACGATATGATATTTGACAACCTGGTTAAATTCCTTAGAAAAAAGAAGGTAAAAGATGCAGAAAATTTAGTTGAAATGCTTAATATAGAGAATCAAGAACTCAAAAAAATCATGGATGGTATATAGTTCTGAAGAAAGAGTTTCTCATATCAACATTCGTAACTTTGTTGATATACTTTCTCATTTTCCATTTCTTTCCTCGAATATGAAAAAGAGCGGCCAGATCACGGTATCTGGTATTATCTCCTACGATACTTTCGTACCTGTCTTTCGGAATATGTCTTCCTAATAGGTCTAACTCCTCTTTTGTTGGATTATGATCAAATATTGTTTCCATGTTGCAAATATAACATAAATAGTAATACGAACCAAATAAATTGAGAAAATCAAACACCACCACTCCTTATCAGGGCGCAACCGATAATGAACAGCACGATTGTGACGATGATTCCAACGATTGTTGCAATAGCGGCTACTTTCCCCCAGTCGACGGGATTTCTCAACCTCGGATTGTCGGCGATATACTCTTTCCCGTAGTTGGTGAGCCTTGCACCCTCCACACCGCCACCCTCGATGTATGCGCCTTGGACAAGGCCTTGGTGGTCGAGAGAGCGTATGGCGGCAGCATCAAACTCGCTCAGGGCGTCGTAGCCCTGCCTGCTGAGAGTCCGAAGAACCCGTTTCTCGCGTTTTGTCAACTTGATTCTGTCCATGCCGCAAATATATCAAAAATAGTGATACGAGCCAAACAAAATTGAGAAAAGATGATGGACTATAGAGGGAGGAAAGATGATGAAAAACCGTGCCGTTTCCATCTTTTCACGACAATAGGCGTATTGTCGGAAACGTGCCGGTTTGTTCTTTCAGTGTCATTCGGAAAGACAATATCTTTGTGGTGATTATAATCTCAATTCGCAAAATGAACAAGAAACTATTGAAGGCTCTGCAAGACAAGTGCAAGGACTTTGGATTGACAGAGAAGGCCATCGAGGAGCTGGCGCAGTCGGCTTCCGAGGGTTTGACGGATGAATCCTCTGACGAGGACATCACGAAGGCCGCGGATTCGCTTGTTCCCTACGCCAAGATGATGCAGGGAGAGATAACGAGGAAGACGCGCAAGCAGGCTCCCAAGCCCAAGACCACTCCGAAGACGGATGGGGATGACGGCGACGGAGACGGTGAAGATGATGAGGACGGCAATAAGATGCCCAAGTGGTTCCGCGACTACAAGAAGCAGAACGACAAGGACATCAAGGACCTGCAGGACGAGAATGCTGCGTTGAAGGCAGAAAAGGCCAAGGGCGAGCGCAGTGCCGCCATCACTCTGAAGGCGAAAGAGCTTGGAATCCCCGACTTCCTGATGAAGCGCGTGAGCATCGCTGACGATGCCGACATCGAGCAGGAACTGAAGGACTACAAGCAGGAGCTGGTCACCAACAAACTGATGCCGGAGGACAAGGCCGACATCTTATCATCCTCTCAAAAGGCAATGGAGGATGATGCCGAGACTTGGGCCAAATCATTGCCTGACAACTAAAAGAAAGTGAAAGATGATTACATTCGCATCACAATCCTACACCAAGCACCCGAATCCCTTCTGGCGTGAGGAAGTGAAGATTCTGCCCGGCGGTTTCAAGCCCGTGCAGGACTTCCCCGTAGGCACCCAGCTGCATCGCGGAACATTCGTGTGCGTGCTCCCCGGTCTGACCTGCGCCGTCGTCAAGATGGGCAAGGTGGTCGCAGGCGGCACCGCCACGAAGCCGAGAGTGGAGAAGGGCAGCAACTTCCAGGTTGGCGACGTGGTGATGGACCTTGCCAACGACAGCAAGAGCCCCACCGTCAGCGCCATCGACACCTCGAACGCCGAGTATGATGTGCTGACGCTCTCTTCCGCCATTACAGGGCTGGCTGCTGACCACATCTTGCAGGAGGCCAACGAGTACCAGGCTGCCGGAGACGGTGTGGAGGAAGTAAAGGCCACTCCCAAGTATGTCGCCAACGCCGTTCTGGCCGAGGACAAGGAATTCAAGGCCGAGAGCTTCCCAACCCTTGACGTGGCTTACAGCTGCGTTCTTCTGAAAGACGTTATCCCGACATTCCCCGAGGAGTGGCTTGTGGATGGCGGTTATGTGTTGAAAGCAAACCCGAACATCAAAGTAATCGAGCAGTAACCATGGCAGATTTCAGTTCTCTTTTTGGAGTACGTCATCGAGCAGATGCCCTTCTCCAGGAGCATAGCCAAGGAGGGTGACTTCGTCATACCCGTCTACGGCGACTCCATGCACCCCAAATACCCCAGCGGCTCTTACGTCCTCATCAGGAACGTGCCCATGTGGAGGGAGTACCTCGAGCTGGGAGCCGCCTACGTGCTCGACCTCGTCGACGACCGAAGGCTCATAAAAAACGTCCTCAGGTCATCCATGGACGACAGCTACCGCCTCGAGAGCGTCAATCCAAAGTATGAGCCCACCGACATACCGAAGAGGCTCATCAGAAACGTGTTCAGGGTCCTCATGTCCGTAAGGAGGGAGACAATGTAAGGCAAGGCAAAAAACGGCCGCAGGACGCGAATACGGCCCGTCTGAGCCCTCCAAACGGCACGGGCGGACAATCACCCCGCACGGGGGCGGAAAGCGCGGGAGAGGCCGTCTACCAGCATCCGGACGTCACGACATGAGCAGGACAAGAAACTACCACCAGGAGACCGTCGGCACCATCGGAAGGTTCTTCGAGGTGCTCGACATACTCGTAGAGGAGAGGAAGATCAAGTCGATAAACTCCTTCTGCGAGCACTACGCCATCGACAAGCGCAACCTCTACGCCCAGCGGGAGGACGTGCGCAGGGGATATTTCGAGGTGGCATGGGTCACCTTCCTCGTCCGCGACTACAAGGCCTCGGCGCGATACCTCCTCCTCGGAAAGGGAAAAATGTTCAGTGCATAAAAAATGGGGAAATCTGCGCATAATTTCCCCCCGTTTCTGTGCGGTCAAGCATGCAAAAAAAGAGGGAGTGCCTATTTTGGCACCCCCTCTTTTTTGCTTAATGGTCTAACTAATCGGCTTGCTCTTGTAGCCACGAATCTTATATACCCCATACTCATATTTCAATCTCCACGCCGCTATTGTAGGGCTTATGCCGTTTTTCACGGCTTGTTCTGTCACGGTACTGAATATGCTGTAGATATTGAGAGAACTGCTTTTCCCTTCCATCATGTTCGCCCATGTCGTCGGCGGGATAAGCATGTCCATGGCGTAATTGTTCGCTTCCTGCTCCACACCCTCTGCTTCTGTCAGGTTTTGATTGTAGGAGACAAAAGAAACGCCGTCTGTAAGATGCTTGTTTATGTGACCGCATTCGTGCAGGATGTCAAAAACAAGCATGTCCATGTTGTTTCTACGGTGACTCACTACTATAAAGGGGTGTCCATCCATCATCACCGAATAAGCATCCACAGGTGTCTTCTCAAACTTCTCGACAACACAATATCCTATTCCGTTTTCCCTGAAAATCCTCTTTATATCCCTTTCGGTTATCAACTGCGCGTTTGCCTTTGAGGCAATCTCGGCCGCAGCCTTCGACTCATTTCCCCTGGCATAGTCGGGAAGCCCGTCTTTTTCCTCTCCGCAGGAATGGCGGGCAAGAAGGATCCAGGTGCTTAGATTCTTGTCCTCAGTCTCGAGGCTGTTGCTTTTCTTGAAACAGCCTTGGGCTGTCGAGAGAGACAGCAGTTCTTCCATGTTGCTCACACCAAACATATCATACAATGCGCTCAGCTTGTCCCTGAAATACTTGTAGCTGTCGAGAGAAAGTTTCTTGAAAAGCACGGGAAGGTTCAGTGCCGCAGCCAATGCTTTTTCCACCTGAATGGCATTGTACTCTTCCTCGTCCCTGTGACGGATAGCCTCCATATCCCTCTCATAGCTCAGCTGCAGCCCCATCCAGTATTCGGCGGGAATACCAAAGATTTCCTCAAGTTTCAATGCCATGGAAGGCGTGATTTTCTCCTTGGCACTGAAGAATCTACTCAGATTGGAGGCCTTCATACCCAGACGCTCTGCCAATTCTTTTCCCCGCATACCACGCGCTTTCAGCTCATCCTTGATAAGTTCCGAAGGATGCACAGCCTCGACGGGTGTAAAATTTTCGTTAATGATCGCCATAATGCTCACTTAGTTCTATTAGTACCAATGTTATCTTATCTTCATGCTCCTCAAAAATCAAACGATACTTGGTGTCGTAACCTACTCTTACAGACGAGTACGGTGAGCCTTTCAGAGGCTCGTAGGAAAGGCTTGTAATGCTTGAAACAACATTAATATCCTTCGCCTGCATCAAATATTTGATGACTTTGTCAAGATTCCTTATTAGTTTGGCATTGCTTCTGTAGGGCTTGTATTTACCAATATATCGATGATGGATAAGTGCGTTTAATTCTTCGTCAAGACATTCTAAGACCATTTATCTTTATTTTAATCACGGCACAAATATATATATTAATTATCAAAAATGATAATTTTTTATCTTCGATTTAATGTTTTTTAAGCGCGAAAGCCCCAGAACTTGACAAGAACGGCGGTGTTTCGCAACGCCGCCGCCAAGGTGAATCAATTACATGGATATATGATCTTCAGCTCTATATGAAAGTATCAGAAATCATCTGCAAATATACGAAAATAATATGTTTTTCCCATCGTTTCGCAAAAAAACAAGAAGGCCGGCAACATTCGCCAGCCTTCTTGCATTTACAAAATAGTGCGGCGCATCATGCGCCTTTCAGTGTGAAACTGCTGATCTCTTCCGCAAAGAGATGCAATTTTCCGTTAATACGTGCAATGTTCTGCGGACTTATTTTTTGAAGCCTCCTTTATAATGCAGCATCTGGCTCTCACTCATATCGCAGATACGCGCCAAAGCACGAGCAGAGATGTAGGGTGAGAGGGCATCCAATAAATCTCCAATGCTTTCAAATTGCGCCTGACTTGTCATATCCCATTCTCGTTAATTGGAAGAAAACCGTTGATGTCCAACATCTTCAATATGCTTCTCAGTATATAGTTGTTGCTAAACGCGATAACATACTTCCGTGCTTTATTATGCGTGGGGAGCAACATCCCTTTATTGATAAGAGTCCTGATCATTCTGGAGCGGTCTGAACTTGAAGTGTTTGGAAATAACTTTGCTATGTCTGAGGCTTGAAGTACTTGATCTGGCTTTGTTATTGTACACTTTAATATTGAATATTCAGTAGGCGTTACATAAGCGTTCTCTTTTGAGTCGGCCAAAGCAGGCAATAAAATGCTTGTTTTGAGATAATTGTAATCGGCCAGTCTGTCAATCTTCTCTATTTCACTACATAGTCCTCTCAACATGTATTCAGACCACTCTATAAGACCTGTGTCTGTCCCTGTGTCTGCTTTTGAGAGGTATTCATAATAAGCATCTCTGTTAGAACAGAATACAGCAGTCGGATTGATAATTCTATCTCGACTTTTGAAAATAAATTTCAGGAGCAAAGCGTAAGTAAACAGCCTTACTACACGTCCATTCCCATTTTCAAATGGATGAATCCATACGAATCTATGGTGTGCGATTGCTATTTTCAATAAATCATATTTCGGGGAATCTTCATTATTTACGAAATCCAGTAATTCTTGCATCATCGGAACAACTTGAGTGTAGTCTGGCGGGGTATGGGTTGAGCCACCAATTCTAACATTCTGTTCCCGAAAACTGCCAGGGTGAAGGGCTCCTTCTTTTCGAAAGCTAAGATTGTTGACCGTCAACTGATGCAGCTCTCGGATAAACATCATTGAGATAGGTATTTCATTGATATTGTCCTCTATATATTTCATGGCGTTCTCAATATTGAGAATCTCTATTATATCTTCGGCGGGTTTGAAAAGATCTTCTTCTCTCTTGATTTTTGTACTTTCTACATAATCCATGATTGTGGTATTGTTGCCCTCTATCCGAGAAGAACCAATACTTTCAAGTGTCTGAAATATTTGTTGAATTTGGCGAAATACCAGTGGATGAGTGTCGCTTTCGATAATTTTATAGCGCATCTTCTCTAATTCCATGATTAAATCCGTAATCGACATATCAAAGCCGATTTTAGGCAGTCTCAGTTTGTTCGTCTCCATATTTATTTGCATCTTAAAAAATTCATATTTGCATTTTTTTTATTTAAAGCATTGTATTGTAGACAATTGCGAATTTGTGCACACTATATGTATTTGCATCTTCATTTTTTTTATTTGCATATAAAAGATATGCTCGTAAACGACATTAAGCTATTTGTTGATTGTATAATCCTATGCTCAAAGTTACCTTCATTTTTCTATTTTTATCTTCGGGAGGCTGAGCACGGCGTCACGCTTCTTCTGGTCGAGGATGTGGGCGTAGCGCATCGTGGTCCTCACGTCTGTATGGCCGAGCAGCTTGCTCACCGTGTAGATGTCGGTTGACTGGTCCAGGAGAAGCAGGGCGAAGGTGTGCCGCGCCGAGTGGAAGGTCAGGTGCTTGCGGACCTCGGCGGCGGCCGCCCACTCCCGGATGGCGAAGTTCATCTTGTCTGAATAGTAGAAGCCGGAGAACACCAGGTCGGTGTCCTTCCCGTCGCCGCGCTCGCCCATGAACGACCGAGCCTCGTCCGTTATGTCCAGGTACACGAGCCCTCCCGTCTTCTTCTGGCGGAACGTTATGCGCCAGAAACCGTCCACCTGCGACACCTCGCCCCATGTCAGCTTCTCGATGTCCGACTTCCGAAGGCCGGTGAGGCACGAGAAGAGGAAGGCGCGCTTCGCAACAGGGTTCCTGCACTCCACGCCTGTCATGCGGCGGAGCTCGTCGACGGTGAGGAACACGCGCTCCACCTCCTCATGGCCGATGCCGCCGACGAAGGAGCACGGGTTCCTGTCGATTATCTTGTCCTTGACGGCCTTGTTGAGCACCGACTTGAACTTCACCCAGTACAGATGCCTGGCGTTCTGCCCCAGCTGCGGCATGTCCTTGTTGTCGGACGGCTTGCAGCCCTTGCGTGTGTTCAGCCTCCTGGCGGTGCGCAGATAGTCGGCGAAGGCACCCGCGAACTCCTCCGTCACGTCCCTGAACGTCGGCTTCCCGTGGCCGCAGAAGATCCTGAAGTGGGTGAGCATGGAGGCGTAGCTGCCGTACGACCGGGTGTCGAGCGTCTTCTTCTTGTCCACAACAGCCTGGATGTAGTCGGCCACGGCGATGTCGGCATGCCGGCTTCCGTCGCTGAATCCGAACCGCCCGTTCTGAAGGTCCACGAGCCGTTTCGCCCTGATGGCCTCGGCGAGCTGCAGCGTCTCCCTGTTCTTCTGCCGGTCACCGGCATTCTTCTCCGGCACCAGGTAGAGTCTCAGGTACTCATAGCTGCGCTTCCCGTCCACATATATGTCAAGATAAAGTGATGTGTTCCCGTTTGCGACGGCACGCCTGCGCAGACGGATGGGGTCTTTCGTCTTCCTCATTTCCGCTTTTTGTTGCTTTGTTGCTGTAATTGATTCCGAGCAACAAAATAACAACAAACTTATGACATGACCATGATAATGGATGACAATTTAAGAAAGTTTATAGAATTGTGTGTTTCTCAATGGTTTATGCCGCTTTTATGTCGCCCGAATACTATCCTTTTCCTTTATATTTCCCACGGGAATGCTTTCCGCGTGATAATCGTCCATTTCTACTGATTGTCTATTTAAACATGTACCGGCGGGCGGTTGCCTTTTGCACACACTCTCAGTGCGGAGTGTGGCCGGCGTTATCAATTCACGTTGCAAATTTACGCATTTTTCTCTAAAAAACTGCATTTTGCCGCCATTTTTGTGCTTTTCAGCATCAATAATCTTTCCATAACCTCTCCATTCCCAAACCTTCCCATCTCCTCGTCTAATATAAAAATGTTTCCATTTTAATCTTTCATCTTTAATTCTTCATTTTTCTTCTTTTATCTCCCCATTTTCTCATTTTCTCATTTTCTCATTTTAATTTTTAATCTTTAATTATTAATATTTCATCTTTAAAAAACCGCCACGGCTTCAAAAGCCGTGGCGGGTTTTTAAACTGGTCTATTTTATTTCTCTCCGATATCTTCGAGTGTCTTCTTGAGCAGCGCCCAGAAGGGGTCTACGGTCTTGATGAGGGCCCGTTCGGTTGTGGTGTGCGGACTGCGCATGCTCGGACCGAGCGACACCACGTCGAGGTGCGGATATTTGCCCAGGATGACCGAGCACTCCAGTCCGGCGTGGTCCACCTGTATGATGCCCTCCTCGCCGAAGAGGTCTTTGTATTCCTTCAGGAGCAGGTGCAGGATTTCAGAGTCGGGATTGGGATCCCAGCCGCCATAGCTGCCGGCCGTCTCCACCTTCATGCCGGCCATGTTGAAGCAGCTCTCCAGCATCTTCACCACATAGTCTTTCATATCCTCGCGGCTCGAGCGGGCCAGGATCTTGAGGGCAGCCTTGCCGTCCTCGATGTCGATGATGGCCAGGTTCGACGAGGTCTCCACCACCTCGGGGTAGGCGGGAATCATGCGCACCACACCGTCGTGGCAGGCATAAATGGCGTTCACCAGGTTGTCCTGAATCTCCACGGGTACCTCCGTCTTCGGAGCCTCGATGTCTTCGGCGAAGAACTCGATGCCACTCTCTATATGCTTGTACTCATCCTCGAAGTCCTCTTTCCAGTCGGCCACCAACTCTTTCAGGGCCTCCACGTTCTCCTTGGGCAGGGTGAGCACCACCTCGGCCTTGAAGGGGATGGCGTTGCGCATGTTGCCGCCGTGCCAGCTGGCCAGACGAGCCTCGCACTCCTCGATGGCCTCGCGCACGAAGCGCACCATCATCTTGTTGGCATTGCCGCGGCCCTCGTGTATCTCCAGTCCGGAGTGTCCGCCGCGCAGTCCTTTCAGCGTCACGCGCACTGCAGCGTCTTCGGGGTCGGTGTCCACCTCTTTATAGTCGAGGGTGGCGGTCACGTCGATGCCGCCGGCGCTTCCTATTACAAACTTGCCCCAGGTCTCGGAGTCGAGGTTCAGCAGCACATCACCGTTGAGCTCGCCCGTGGGCAGGTCGTTGGCGCCGAACATGCCCGTCTCCTCATCGGCGGTGATGAGGGCCTCCACCGGACCGTGCTTCAGTGTCTTGTCTTCCATCACCGAGAGGATGGCTGCCACGCCCAGACCGTTGTCGGCGCCCAGGGTGGTGCCCTTGGCCTTCACCCATTCGCCGTCTATCCAGGGCTGTATGGGGTCGGTCTCAAAGCAGTGGGTGCTCTCCGGGGTCTTCTGCGGCACCATGTCCATGTGGGCCTGCAGAATCACGCCCTTGCGGTTCTCCATGCCGGGAGTGGCGGGTTTGCGCATCACGATGTTGCCGGCAGGGTCTTTGAAGGCTTCCACCCCTGCTTTGGCGGCGAAGTCGAGCAGGAAGGCCTGCACTTTCTCCAGATGGCCCGACGGACGGGGCACTTGTGTGAGCGAATAGAAGTTGCGCCAGATGCACTCGGGGCTCAGTTTCAGTATTTCATTCATTGTTTTAAGGTTTAAAGGGTTATGGTATTGTTAATGGATTCACTATTCAGCGGTGCCGACAGGTGCGGTGCGTCGGCGCGTCATGCTCAGCGCGGCCCAGGCGTAGAGGCCCAGGGCCACCACGAGCAGCGTCTGCAGGGTGTGCACGATGAGCACGAACGAGAGGGCCTGGTCGCTCGCCACACCATAGAGTATTAGCATGGTCTTCACCGAGAAGTGCCAGGGACCGGCTCCGTTGGGGGTGGGCACAATCACGGCGATGCTGCCCACCACAAAGGCCACGAGCGCACAGTCCACCCCCAGGTGGGCGGTCTGCTCGAAGCAGAAGAAGGTGAGGTAGAAATGCAGGAAGTAGCTGCCCCAGATGAGCAGCGTGTAGGCGATGTAGAGCCATGGATGCTCCACTTTGCGTACCGACATCACACCGGCCCAAAGACTGTGCAGCGTGTCTTTCACCTTATTATAAATGGCCATCTTGCGCAGCAGGAAAGCCACGAGCGCCACGGCGGCCACCAGACAGATGGCGGTGACCAGATAGCCGGTAGAGGTAAACTGAGTGAGGAGGGTGTCGATGCGGGTGCCCGTCTTTGTGAAGAAGTCGGTGAAGACGGAGAGTTGCAGCAGGATGGTGGTTAGGGTGATGGCAGCCACCACCACGGCGTCGACGGCGCGCTCGGTCACCACGGTGCCCAGCGCCTTGGGGAAGGCCACTCCGTCGTAGCGCTTCAGTACGCCGCAGCGCAGAAACTCACCCACGCGGGGTATCGCCAGACTGGTGGCATAGGAAAGGAAGATGGCGTTCACCGCCGTGTGCTTGCGCGCGTGCTCGCCGATAGGGTCCAGCGTCTGACACCAGCGCAGGCCACGGAACAGCTGTGCCGTCACGCCGAAGGGCAGGGACAGTAGCATCCACGTCCAGTCCATGTCGTGCTGCATGGCATCGCGCACCTGGTTGAGGTCGAATCCGCGGTACATCCAATACAGGATGGCTCCTCCCAGCACGAGGGAGAAGACAATCTGCAGGATGTTGTTGCCCGTTCGTCGTAAGTCCATGTCTGTAGCTTAGATGTGCAAAAGTAAGTAAACTTGTGCTATCTGCAAAGGAAAAGAAGATTTTTTTATATTAGGAGAGTAGGAGTGATTTATTAGGAGTATAGGAGTAGAGGAGTGTAGGAGTGTAGACATATGCTGTTGATTCAAAAGGTATTGTCCCTTTAACTTTCCTTTAACTTCTCTTTAACTTCTCTTTAACTTCTCTTTAACTTCTCTTTAACTTCTCTTTAACTTCTCTTTAACTTCCCTTTAACTCTCCTTCTACTTTGTTCGTCAGTTCCACAAACTCGGCGATGGAGAGTTGCTCCGGACGGCGGGTCATCATCGGGTCGTCGAAGAATCCCTCTCCCGGGGCGCGGCCCTGGAAAAGCTGACGCAGACTCACCCGCAGCATTTTGCGGCGTTGGTTGAACACCGCCTTCACCACACGGCGGAAGAGTTGCTCGTCGCAGCCCAGGTCGGTCACCTCGTTGCGTGTCATGCGTATCACGGCGCTCTTCACCTTGGGGGGCGGATTGAACACGTGCTCGTCGACCATGAAGAGATACTCCACGTTGTACCACGCCTGGATGAGCACGCTCAGTATGCCGTAGGCCTTGTTGCCGGGAGCCGATGCCATGCGCAGCGCCACCTCATGCTGTATCATGCCCGTGCAGCAGGGTATGAGGTCCTTGTTGTCGAGCATCTTGAAGAAAATCTGCGACGAGATGTCGTAGGGGTAGTTGCCCGTGAGCACAAACTGCTGGCCGCCGAAGAGGGCGTGCAGGTCCATCTTTAGAAAGTCGTCGGAGATAATCTGCTCGCGCAGACTGGGGTAGTGCTCCTGCAGATAGGCCACCGACTCGGTGTCTATCTCCACCACACGCACGGGGCGAGGCTTCTGCACCAGATACTGTGTGAGTACACCCATGCCGGGTCCCACCTCCAGTACGGGCAGGTCGGGGCAGGCGTCCACCGTGTCGGCTATCCTGCGGGCTATGTCAAGGTCGGTCAGGAAATGCTGACCCAGATTCTTCTTCGGTCTTACTTGTCGCATACTTACAATTTATCAATTTTGCCATAAGTCGGTGTCTATATAACGGAAAACTTCTCTACAAAGATACAACTTTTTCCGGTATGCGCCCTCCCGCGAGGCAAAAAAACCGAATTTATGCCGACAGAGCGAGCAAAAAAAGCCGATATGTTGCACAATTTGAAATAATTGTCTATTTTTGTAATCTGAAAACCAAAAAACAAGAATAAAGAATGATCGACGTTAAAGCAACACTCAACGAAAGCGAAGAGCGTATGGAGATGGCCGCCATGTTCCTCGAAGAGGCCCTCGCCAAGATACGCGCCGGCCGCGCCAACGTGGCCATCCTGAGCAGCGTAAGGGTTGACTCTTACGGCTCGAAAGTGCCCCTGAATCAGGTGGCCAACGTGTCAACACCTGACGCACGCACCATCGCCATACGTCCCTGGGACAAGAAGATGATACGCACCATCGAGAAGGCCATCATGGACTCTGATGTAGGCATTACCCCCGAGAACAACGGCGAAATCATACGTCTGGCCATACCGCAGCCCACCGAGGAGCGCCGCCGCGAACTGGCCAAGCAGTGCAACAAGATAGGCGAGAAGGCCAAGGTGGAGGTGCGCAACGTGCGGGCCGACATCAAGGACAAACTGAAGAAAGCCATCAAGGACGGACTCTCCGAGGACAACGAGAAGGACGCCGAGCTTGAACTGCAGAAAATACACGACAAGTATATCAAGAAAATAGACGACCTCCTTGCCGCCAAGAACAAGGAAATCATGACCGTCTAAAAACCGCGCGTGAGAGGACTTGTCATCAAGAACACGGGCAGCTGGTATACGGTGCTCACCGATGAGGGCAACACCGTGGAGTGCAAGATAAAGGGCAACTTCCGACTCAAAGGCATACGCAGCACCAATCCCGTGGCCGTGGGCGACCGTGTGGGTATCCTCCTCAACCAGGAGGGTACCGCCTTTATTCATGAGATTGACGACCGGCGCAACTATATCGTGCGCAAGTCGCCCAATCTCTCACGGGCCTGCCATATCATTGCCGCCAATGTGGACCAGGCCTTCCTTCTGGTCACGGTCAACTATCCCGAGACTTCCACCACCTTCATAGACCGCTTCCTCGCCTCGGCCGAGGCCTACCGCATACCTGTGGTGCTGGTGTTCAACAAAAACGACCTGCTCAACGACGATGAGCGCCGCCTGCAGCAGATGATGGTGGACCTCTATGAGTATGTGGGCTATGAGTGCCGCATCATCTCGGCGGCCACCGGCGAGGGACTCGATGACCTGCGCGACGCCCTGCGCGACCGCATCACCCTCTTCAGCGGCAACAGCGGGGTGGGCAAGTCGACCTTGCTCAACCAGCTCATTCCCGGTGTGCAGCTGCGCACCGCCGCTATCTCCACCGCCCACAACACCGGCATGCACACCACCACCTTCAGCGAGATGCTGCGACTGCCCTTCGGCGGATGGGCCATCGACACACCCGGCGTGAAGGGCTTCGGCGCCTTCGATATGGAGCCGGGCGAGATATGCGGCTACTTCAAGGAGATATTCCGATTCTCCAAAGACTGCCGGTTTAGCAACTGCACCCATACCCACGAGCCGGGATGCGCCGTGCGCGAGGCCGTGGAGAACCATCTCATTGCACAGAGCCGCTACAACTCGTATGTGAGCATGCTCAACGACAAGGATGAGAGCAAATACCGCGAGGCCTACTGATGCCTCACCCCACTACCATCAATACAACAACCCTCTAAAAAACGGATGAAAACCTTCAGATTCCTTACCGCCATTGTGGCCGCCTGCCTGCTGCAGACGCCCGCCATGGCGCAGACCGACAGCGAGCCCTCGCTCGTACACCCCGCAGTGGGCACCACCGCAGCTGCTGCCGACAGCAGCATACGCCTCTCCATCGTGAGCAAGCACCAAAACTTCGACCAGCGCAACCGTCAGTATCTGGACGCGGATGTACACTCGCCCAAATCGGCCAACATACACCCCGAAGGCAAGAAATACTATGTCAACTCGCTCGAGGGATGCGCCACCGTGGTCTACGACATGCAGACGCACAAGAAACTGAAGGTCATCAAATACCGCTTCACCGAGGCCGACTCAGCCCTTTGGAGCAAACCCAGCCACTTCTATCCCTTCACCCATTACACTGAAAACCTTAACACCTTCATGGGCAAACCCGTGGAGAGCACCTTCTCGCACGGCGGACGCTACCTGTGGATACCCTTCTACCGCCGCACCTACGACCTCAATGCACAGGATCCCTCGGCCGTGGCCATCATCGACACCCGCACCGACGAGATTGTGAAACTCATGGAGACGGGTCCCCTGCCCAAAATGGTGGCCACCTCGCACGACGGACGCCATGTGGCCATCACCCACTGGGGCAACAACACCGTGGGCATCGTCAATGTGGCCAGCGCCGACCCCAATGAGTGGTACCATGAGAAACTGCTCGTGGTGGACTATGTGCTGCCGCTCAACTTCAGTCTCACCGAACAGGTGGACCGCGACAATAAGAGCGGCTACTGCCTGCGCGGCACCGTGTTCACCCCTGACGACCGCTACCTGCTTGTGGGATGCATGGGCGGCAACGGCGGCATCGCCGTCATCGACATGCAGACACAACGCTATATGGGCCGCCTGCTCGGCATGATGCCCAATGTGCGCCACCTCGTAATCAAAAACGACTATCTCTACCTGAGCATCAACCGCGACGGCTATGTGCAACGCATACCGCTCAAGAAGTTCATGGACGCCGCCGCACGCCTTAACGGCAAGGTGGGACGCGTGGACGGGTGGCAGAACTGCAAGGTGGGCGCCGGCGCGCGCACCATCGTTCCCTCGCCCAGCGGACGCTATATGTTCGCCGCCTGCAACATGGTGAGCAAACTCTGTGTCGTAGACACCCGCACAATGAAGCAGGTGGCTGCCATCGATATCGACTCCTATCCCGTGGGACTCGATGTGTCGAACGACGGACGCTACCTCATCGTCACCTCACAGGGGCGACGCAACAAGGGTGGCAATGCCGTGAACATCTGCCAGGTTGACTATGCCGAGGAAGAACCGGTGCTCACCGATGCCTACGGAGCTGCCGTGCTCAACGAAAACAGCGCAGAGCCTTCCGACTCTACGCTGCTGGCCCAGACGGGCAATACTTTCGGTGGCGGCACCACCCCTTGGATGCCCTATGCCCTGGGAGGCCTGGGTGTGGTGGCAGCCGGCGGACTTTTCCTGCTGCTCCGGCGCCGCCGGGTGGTGGCCGAAAAGCGCTGAGCGCTACTCACCAATCTTTATCACATACTCGCTCATGAACGAACTGCCTGGCTGCAGGTGGTTCATGAGGTGCTTGTCTCTGAACTCGCCCTGATAGGCCACCGTGTCGTGCAGGCCGTACCACGGCTCTATGCACACAAAGGGGGCATGCTTGCCGTAGGGTGTCCAGATGCCCACGGCGGGCGCGTTGAAGTTCACGCTCACGGCGTCAGAGCCGTCGGGATTGAGCAGCGTCACGCTGTGTAGCTGGCACTGGTCTATAATCACGGCGTCGTTCTTGAAAGTCTCCTCGCTGAAGGGCCACAGACCGTCCTCCGTCTTCAGTTCCTCGCGGCCAGGCCGGATGCAGCCTTCCACATCGCCGAACACACGGTCCACCACACCCTGCTCGTCGAAGCGCATCACGCCCTTAATGGGCTCGCCCTCCTTGATGCCCGGCACGTAGAAGGCCGGGTGGCCGCCTATCTGGAAGTGCATCTCCTTGCGGCCGTGGTTGTACACATGCCATACCACATGAATCTTGTTGTCCTCCAGGCGATAGGTCACGGAGAGGTGGAAGTGGTAGGGAAACAGTGCCATCGTGCAACGGTCGCTCTCCAGCACAAAGGTCACCCGGTCATCGGCCTTGCGCAGCAGGCGGAACTCCATGTCGCGGGCAAAGCCATGGCGCTTCATCTTGTATTCGTGGCCGTCGATGCGGAAGGTGTCTTTCCACAGTCCGCACACGATGGGGAAGAGGATGGGCGAGTGGCGCGGCCAGTAGTTGGGGTCGGCCTGCCACAGATATTCCCTGCCCTCGCTGTCTTTGATACTCTGGAGCTCTGCTCCCTTGGCGTCCACCGCGATGGTGAGCCGGTCGTTACTCAGTTGTTCCATGATATTGTGGGTTTTGGCTAAAGGTGTATACTGTTAATTCTGCTTCTATGAATGTTTTGCAAATATAGTCTTTTTTTGCCAATTCCACTCTTTTTAATCTTTCATTTTTAATCTTTCATCTTAAAATGTCAGTCCCACGCGGGCGTAGAAAGCTCCGTTGTGCGCGTCGTCGAAGGCATCGTCGCCGATGTTCGACAGACCGAAGTCGTAGCCCAGGTCTACGCTGAACAGGTCGAAGCGGGCTCCTATGCCGGCGCGTATACCCCCGTCGAAGCGCTTGAAGGCACCGTCGCCGAACGAGCTGTAGGTGGTGCGTGAGCCGTACTCCTTGATCTTGCCGCCCACGCCGCAGGCCAGATAGCCGCCCAGATAGGGCTCAATGGTGGTGCGCGGCGCTACAGGGGCGATGTACTTCAGCACCAGCGGTACCTCCAGGTAGTTCAGGTCGAAGGTTGTCTTGCTGTCGCCCTTCATGCCCTTGCCGCCCTTCTCAGCATATTCCAGACCGGTTTCAAAGAAGAGCGGTGCCATGGGGGTGATGCCGAATCCAAAGTGCAGACCCACATTGAGACCCGTCTGACTGCTGCCGCCGTCGAGGAGCGGGTTGTCGGAGTTGACATGGGCGGCCGAGAGGCCCACGCTCATGTTGGTGTACATGTTCTCGCCGAAGAAGTAGTGGTTGGGGCTGTAGCGGCCTGTGGTCATGGGGCGGCGGGGAGCGGGAGGCGTATAGCGGTGGCGCTGGGCGCTCACGGGCTGACCGGCTGCACACAGCAGAAGGGTCAGCATGATAAGTGATAATGCTCTTTTCATTGTTGTCCTGATTTAAATGGTTGTTAAAAACGTTTCCTTTTCTGTTCGCTGTGGCAAAGGTAGGCATTTCCTTTGTCCGCCTCCCCTTTTTTCCCCTAAAGGTGTATAGGCTTTTCCCTAAAGATGGGCGGTGTTTCCCCTATCCCCGCCAGGAAAGGCTGCGGCCCCTGTGAAGGTCGGGGCAGACACCTCTGCCCCGGCCGGTGTGAAAAATATGAAGACAGTAAGTTATAAGTTTACATCGTCCACATAAGGCAGGAACGAGGCCGGCACATAGACATTGCCGAACGAGTAGGCCTCTCTGAAGAGGGGAGCCACCTGCTCCACTGTGTAGCCGGCAGCACCGCAGCCGACGGCCGTGAGCATGAACTTCTTTTCCGGGTTCATCACCACGAAGTCGGTGAACCGCTCCACGGCTTCTTTCAGTTCGTCGAACGTGCATCCTGCGGTGGGTATGGCATAGCTCTGTCCCTGCAGACCCTCAGCCTGCCCTACGATGGCGCCGAAGTGCTCCACGGCATAGCGGGCAGCGCCGCCGTTGTGAGTGCCCTTTATGTCGCTGCCGAAGACGAGCACCCCATCGGGAGTCAGATGCTCGATATGGTCGGGCGCCACCCGCTGCTCTTCGACAAAGTAGTTGTCGTTCATGTCGCTCATCATCTGCAGTTTCATCCTTTCATCTCTCATCATGCCCCTTTTCTTCAATCTGATCATCTTCTTGTTGTAGGCCCGCTGACTGCGCTGCTCCGTTGCCCACATCTTCGACATGCCCTCATTGGTCTGCTTAAAGCGCAGGTAGCTGCTTATACCGAGTCCTTTTGCGGTGCCCTCCACGTCGATGTTGGCTCCAATGAAGGTGAACAGCCATCCCTGTTTCTTCAGACTGGCTATCAGTTCCACCACGGCGCCGTGGGTCCAGCGGCGCGACGCGTTCTCCATGCCGTCGGTGATGATGGTCACCTTGCCCGTGTCGGGGGTGCTCTCGAGTGCCTTCTTCAGCTCCGTCACCGTATAGCCCACGGCATCATAGAGCGGGGTGCAGGCGTTGGGACAGTAGTCTTCGTAGGTCAGGTCGCGCACCTCTTCTATGGGCATGTTCTTGAAGAGATAGCGCGGGTGGGAAGAGTCGAAGCAGTAGATGGAGACATATTGCTTTATCTCGGTGTTTTCCTTGGCCGCGCTCCGTATGCCGTTCAGCGTCTCGTTGCAGCCGCTCACCGTTTGTTCCCTTACCCCGTTCATGGAGCCGCTCTCGTCGAGAATAATCAGGTTGTAGGTGGCGTTCACCTCGCCCTTTGCTCCATCCGTGCCGTTTGTTTCGGCGGCAGATTTTTCAGTATTCTCTTTTCCGTCGGTCTTGTTTTCCATATTTTCGGCAGCCGTGTTGTTCTCCGGTTCTTGGCGGTCGGGCTGCTGGATGTCGTTGTCAGATTGGTTACCCAGTGATTTGAAAAATGATAAAATTCCCATGTTGTAATGTTTTAAAATGTGAATGATTATAAGTGTGCATGGCACCCTTCTGCTATTATATACCCTAAATGGCAAAAAGGTAAACAATGGCGGAAAAAAAAGGATAAAAACTTGCTGTCTTGAAAAACAGAGGGCGGTATGACGGAAAATGGACAAAAAATCGTAATTTTGCAGCATGAACGAAGATTTTCTCCATAAGCGCATCGCCGTACTGCTCTCCGGAGGTGTCGACAGCAGCGTGGTGGTGTATGAACTGGTGAGGCAGGGCCTGCACCCCGACTGCTTTTATATAAAAATAGGTCCGGAGGAGGAAGAGGAGTGGGACTGCTCGTCGGAGGAGGACCTGGAGATGGCCACTGCCGTGGCAAAGCGCTACGGATGCCGGCTGCAGGTGGTGGACTGCCACCGGGAGTACTGGGACGAGGTGACGCGTTACACCATGGACAAGGTGCGCGCCGGCTTCACCCCCAACCCCGACGTGATGTGCAACCGCCTCATCAAGTTTGGCGCCTTCGACCGGAAGGCGGGCCACGACTACGACCTCATCGCCACCGGCCACTATGCCTGCACCGAAATCATCGACGGCGAGAAATGGCTATGCACCAGTCCCGACCCGGTGAAGGACCAGACCGACTTCCTGGCGCAGATTCACCAGTGGCAGCTCAAGAAGGCGCTCTTTCCCATCGGCCACATGATGAAGGAGGAGGTGCGCGCCATCGCCGAGCGGGAGCATCTGGTCAATGCGCGCCGAAAAGACTCGCAGGGCATCTGCTTCCTGGGGAAAATCAACTACAACGACTACATACGCCGCTATCTGGGCGAACAGCCGGGCGATGTGGTGGAGCAGGAGACGGGGCGCCTCATCGGACAGCACAAGGGGCTCTGGTTCCACACCATAGGCCAGCGCAAGGGCTTAGGCTTCGGCGGCGGACCGTGGTATGCCGTGCGCAAGGACGTGGAGCGCAACATCCTCTATGTGAGCCACGGCTTCGAGCCGCTCTCGGCCTATAAGGATGTGTTCCGCATTCACGACTTCCATTTCCTCACCCGCGAGGTGGAGATGGACCGCGTGACCTTCAAAATACGCCATACGCCCGAGTTTCATCCTGCGAAACTCGAGCGTATGTCCGACGGAAGCTATATCGTGCGGTCTGAACACCTCATACAGGGGGTGGCGCCGGGACAGTTCTGTGTGGTCTACGACAGCGACCACCACCGCTGTTTCGGGTCGGCTGAGATAGCGCCCGACCTTACTTCACCTGAATATCGTGCTCCAATAGTGTAATCTGGGGATGGGCTGTCACATAGGCGGCCACATCGCCGGCCTTGACAATGCTGCCCTTCGCCTCGGGGTTGATGCGGTGGGCGCTGTTCACCTTTTCATAATAGTTGAACTCGTAGGTGTAGGTCAGCTCCTTGTCCTTGGCCAGGAGGGCTATCACCGTGGAGTCGTTGAGGTCGAAGGTGGTGCGCTTGGCATTGGCCGTCACACGGTAGGTGAACCTGGTGTAGCGGCCGTCAACCTTGTCCTCAAATTCCCAGTTGTCTTCTTTCATCTCATGGGTCTTCAACTGGCCGTCGGCCGTGCGGTAGTCTACCGTCACGTTGTACAGCTGCAGCCAGCCGGAGCCCAGACTGAGCTTGTATCTCACCTGGGTGCGGTCGGGGCGGTCCATCACACCGTCGTCGTCGCCGCAGGCAGCGGCCAGGCACACCATGGCCAGCAGGGCCAGTGCCCACCATCCTTTTTTCAGTTTGTTCATATTGTCTTGGGTTGTCTTGTCAGTTGTTTCAAGTCGTTCCACAGAGCGAGCGCCTCTTGCATGTTGCCCACCACCGCGTCGGCGCCTTCACGGGCCAGCAGGTCGTCGGCCAGCGGACCGGTGTTCACGGCGATGGTGAAAATGCGGGCGGCCACGGCGGCGCGCACGCCCAGGGGCGCGTTCTCCACCACAATGGCCTCGAAGGGCGCGGCATGCACCTTCTCCAGACCGCGCAGATAGGGCATGGGATGGGGCTTGCCGATGCTCACATCGAAGCTCGTCACCATGCGCTCGCGGCTCACCAGACCCTCGAAGTCGGCTTCAAGGGCTTGCAGCAGCGTCTTCTGTCCGCTGCCGGTCACCACGCCGATGGTCATGCCGTCGCTGCGCAGGGTTTGCATCAGCTCCTTCACACCGGGCATGATGTCGGCCTTGCCGAGGGCGGCATAGGCGGCCGACTTGTCGGCGTAGATGCGCTGGGCCTCGTCGTCGGTCAGCTCCACGCCTTTCTGCTCGCGGTAGAGCTTCTGGATGGTCTCCACACCGCGCATGCCCTCGTAGAGATAGGCGTCGATGGGCCGCATCTCGATGTGGTGGCGCTGCATCGACTCCTGCCAGGCGATGGCGTGGCGGGGCATCGAGTTGTAGAGCACGCCGTCCATATCGAAGAGCACGGCCTTCGGTGTGAAAACCTCATGGCCGTGCTTTTCCTTATACCTTTTAATAATGTCGGTCAGGGTCATTTACTGCTCCTTGGCCAGACGTTCCTTGATGGCCTTGCTGTCGGCCTCGTAGCCGGGTTTGTCGAGCAGGGCGAACATGTTCTTTTTGTAGGCCTCCACGCCGGGCTGGTTGAACGGGTTCACACCCAGCACGTTGCCGCTGATGCCGCAGGCTATCTCGAAGAAGTAGATGAGCTGGCCGATGTAGTACTCGTTGAGCACGGGCACCGAGATGCGGATGTTGGGCACACCGCCGTCTACATGTGCCAGGCGGGTTCCCAGCTCGGCCATCTTGTTCACCTCGTCCACACGCTTGCCGGCCAGGAAGTTCAGACCGTCGAGGTTCTCCTCGTCTTCGGGGAAGAGCAGGCAGCGGTTGGGCTGCTCCACGCTGATTACTGTCTCGTAGATGGTGCGCTCGCCGTCCTGTATCCACTGACCCATGGAGTGGAGGTCGGTGGTGAAGTCGCAGCTGGCGGGGAAGATGCCCTTGTGGTCCTTGCCCTCGCTCTCGCCGTAGAGCTGCTTCCACCACTCGCTGATGTAGTGGAGCTTGGGCTGGTAGTTCACCATAATCTCAATCTTCTTGCCGGCCTGATACAGACCGTTGCGCACGGCGGCATACTGGGCGGCGGGGTTCTCGGCGAAGGGCACGTCGATGGCGCAGGCCTTCTCCATGTCAGCGGCGCCGGCCACCAGGCTGCGCACGTCGAATCCGGCGCAGGCGATGGGCAGCAGACCCACCGGGGTGAGCACGCTGAAGCGGCCGCCCACGTTGTCGGGTATGATAAAGCTCTTATAGCCCTCCTTGTCGGCGCAGGTGCGGGCAGCACCGCGCTTGGCGTCGGTCACGGCCACAATCACCTCCTTGGCCTCTTCCTTGCCGCGCTGAGCCTCGCACTGCTTCTTGAGCAGACGGAAGGTGAGGGCGGTCTCGGTGGTGGTGCCCGACTTGGAGATGTTGATCACGCCGAACTTCTTGTCTTTCAGATACTCGGTCATCTCAGAGAGATAGTCCTCGCCGATGTTGTTGCCGGCGAAGAGGATGGCGGGGTTCTTCTTGTCGCCCACCAGCCAGGCAAAGCTGTTGCCCAGGGCCTCGATCACGGCACGGGCACCCAGGTAGCTGCCGCCGATGCCGGCCACCACCACCACCTCGCACTTGGCGCGCAGGGTGTCGGCGCAGGCCTGCACCTCGTCCAGAAACTCGGGGGTGATGCTCGAGGGCAGGTGCAGCCACCCCAGGAAGTCGTTGCCGGGGCAGGTGCCGTTCTCCAGTGCGGTCTGTGCTGCCTTCACAGCGGGCTCAAAAGCGGCCACAGCGCCTTCGCCGAGGAAGCAGGCGGCCTTTGTGATGTCTAATTGGATGTTTTTCATTTTCTGATGTTTTGTATGGATTGTTTTTATTGGGTTTGTCGTAGAGGGGAGGCCGCGCCTTAACGGAACGAGTCGGTGAGCAGCTTGATTTCTATCTGCGGACTGATGCGCTCGTAGAGTATGTTGTACACGGCGTCGAGGATGGGCATGTTGACGTGCATCTGGCGGTTGATTTCCTTCATGCACTTGGTGCCGAAGAATCCCTCGGCTATCATCTCCATCTCTATCTGCGCGCTCTTCACGCTGTAGCCCTTGCCTATCATGGTGCCGAACACACGGTTGCGAGAGAAGTTGGAGTAGCCTGTCACGAGCAGGTCGCCCAGATAGACTGAGTCGTAGACGCTGCGCTCCAGCGGCCGGATGGCGGTTAGGAAGCGCTGCATCTCCTGCACGGCGTTCGACATGAGCACGGCCTGGAAGTTGTCGCCATATTTCAGACCGCTGCAGATACCGGCAGCGATGGCGTAGACGTTTTTCAGCACCGAGGCGTATTCGATGCCCACCACGTCATCGCTTGTCTTCGTCTTGATGTAGTTGCTGGCCAGCACACCGGTCAGCGCCTGGGCTTTCTCCACGTCGGCGCAGGCCACGGTGAGGTAGCTGAGGCGCTCCAAGGCCACCTCCTCGGCGTGCGAGGGGCCGCCTATGCAGGCCAGGTTGTCGTAGGGCACGTCGTACACCTCGTGGAAGTAGTCGGAGCACACCATGTTCTCCTCGGGCACGATGCCCTTGATGGCCGTGACGATAAACTTGTCCTTGATGCGTGTCTTCAGTTTCTTGAGGTGGTTCTTCAGATAGGGTGAGGGCGTCACGAAGATGAGGGTGTCGTAGGCCTGCACCATCTTGTTGATGTCGCTCGAGAAGTCTATCTCGTTGATGTCGAAATGCACGCTGGTCAGATAGGCGGGGTTGTGGCCCATACGGCGGAAGTCGTCGATGCGGTCGTCGCGGCGCATATACCAGCCTATGCGGTGGGTGTGACCCACCACTATCTTGGCGATGGCGGTGGCCCAGCTGCCGCCTCCGATAATGGCTATCTTGCCGCAGTCAAACATACGCGTTTATGCTTCTACTACGTCTTCACCCGTTTTCTGGGCGTTCTCTATCCAGAGGGCGAAGGTGTCGGTCTTCGGGTTCTCCAGCCCCAGTTTGTATTTCTTGTTCACGCCGCACACGTCCATCTGCAGCTTCTGGGGGTTCACCTCCTTGATGTCGCCCACCAGGTAGTAGCCGCTCTTGTTCAGCAGCGGCACCCACTCTTCGGGCACACCGATGGCCTGCCACTCGGCGGCAGTGCTGCGCGGCGCTTTCTTCTCAGGACGCATCTGCGGGAAGAAGAGCACCTCCTGTATGTAGGTTTTGCCCGTCATGAGCATCACAAGGCGGTCTATGCCGATGCCGATGCCGCTGGTGGGGGGCATGCCGTACTGCAAGGCGCGCAGGAAGTCCTGGTCGATAATCATGGCCTCGTCGTCGCCCTTGTCGGCCAGGCGCATCTGCTCCTTGAAACGCTCCTCCTGGTCGATGGGGTCGTTGAGCTCGCTGTAGGCGTTGGCCAGCTCCTTGCCGTTCACCATTAGCTCGAAGCGCTCGGTGAGTCCGGGCTTGGAGCGGTGCATCTTGGTCAGCGGCGACATCTCCACGGGATAGTCGGTGATGAAGGTGGGCTGGATGAAGGTGCCCTCGCAGAACTCGCCGAAGAGTTCGTCGATGAGCTTGCCCTTGCCCATGGTCTCGTCTACCTCCATGCCTTTCTCCTTGCAGAAGGCGCGTATCTCCTCCTCGCTCTTGCCGGAGCAGTCGAAACCGGTCTTCTCCTTGATGGCGTCGAGGATGGGCAGACGGCGGTAGGGAGCCTTGAACGACACGATGTTGCCGTCGATCTCGCGCTCGGGCTTGCCGTTCACGGCCGTACAGATGGTCTCAAGCAGCCGCTCGGTGAACGACATCATCCAGTTGTAGTCCTTGTACTGCACATAGAGCTCCATGCAGGTGAACTCGGGGTTGTGGTTGCGGTCCATTCCCTCGTTGCGGAAGTTCTTGCCTATCTCGTACACACCCTCGAAACCGCCCACAATGAGGCGCTTCAGGTAGAGCTCGGTGGCGATGCGCATGTACATGTCGGTGTCGAGCGCGTTGAAGTGGGTGATGAAGGGGCGGGCGCTGGCACCGCCGGCTATCGACTGCAGGGTGGGGGTCTCCACCTCGGTGTAGCCAGCCTCGTCGAGCACGCGGCGCATGGTGCGTATCACCGTGGCACGCTGCAGGAAGGTCTCCTTCACACCGTCGTTCACCACCAGGTCTACATAGCGCTGGCGATAGCGAAGCTCGGGGTCGTCAAACTTGTCGTAGGCCACACCGTCCTTGTATTTCACGATGGGCAGCGGCTTGAGGCTCTTGGAGAGCAGGCGCAGCTCGCGGGCGTGCACGCTGATCTCGCCTGTCTGGGTGCGGAACACGAAACCCTTCACACCGATGAAGTCGCCGATGTCGAGCAGGCGCTTGAACACGGTGTTGTAGAGGGTCTTGTCCTCGTCGGGACAGATGTCGTCGCGGGTGATGTATACTTGTATGCGGCCCTTCGAGTCTTGCAGTTCGGCAAAGCTGGCCTTGCCCATTACGCGGCGGCTCATCATGCGGCCGGCTATTACTACCTCGCGGGGCTCACCTTCGTCGGTGAATTCGCTCTTGATGTCGGTGGAGAATGCGTTGGTGCAGAATTCCTCGGCAGGGTAGGGGTTGATGCCCAGTTTGCGCAACTCCTCCAGACTCTGTCGTCTGCCAATCTCTTGTTCGCTAAGTTCTAAAATATTCATGTTTCAAATAGTCTGTCTGTGTCAAGAATGCTTGCAATCGGCAAAGTTAGCATTTATCGGGCAGATTTCAAAACAATCGGCAAGAATTTTGGTTTTATTCACTATCGCCTCCGGTGCCGCCATGGCGGGCGGTGCCGTGGTGGGCGGTCTCACGCCTTCCGCCACAGGCGGTCGCCCTCTATCAGGAGCGGCATGGGCAGATTGTCGGTAAAGAGCTGGCCGGTGCCCAGTCCCTGCGGCATACGGATGTCGGGACCGTAGAGCTGGGCGGCGAGTTGGGCGATGGCGTTCAGTCCCACGTTGCTCTCCAGCGCACTCGTTATCCAAGTGCCTATGCCGAAGCCGGCGGCTGTCTCTATCCACTCGCGGGTGCCCCGCATGCCTCCGTGGAGCGAGGGCTTCAGGATGATGTAGGCGGGATGCACGTCGTGGAGCAGGGCGGTTTTTCTGGCCGGGTCGATTACCTCGATGAGCTCCTCGTCGAGGGCGATGGGGATGGGCGACAGGCGGCACAGCCTTGCCATCGCCTCCCACTGCCCCTGGCGGATGGGCTGCTCGATGGAGTGGATGTCGTAGTGGGCCAGCCGTTCCAGTTTCAGCAGCGCATCATCGGGTTTGAAGGCGCCGTTGGCGTCGAGCCGCAGCTCGATGGTTTTGCTGTCGAACCGCTCGCGGATGTGTCGGATGAGCGATTCCTCCTCGTAGAAGTCGATGGCGCCGATTTTGAGTTTCACACAGTGGAATCCGGCCCTCAGCTTCTCTTCTATGCGGGCCGCCATCTCGTCGTGGGTGCCCATCCACACCAGGCCATTGATGGGAATGCCTTCCTCGCCGCGGGCGAAGGGGGTATCGAAAAATCGGCCGTCGGCATGCTCCAGGTCGAGCACGGCGGTCTCCAAACCGAAGAGCATCGAGGGGTAGGGCCGCAGGGCGGGGTAGGGTATCGTCCCCGTGCGGCAGTAGGTGTCGCAAAACCCGCGCAGCAGGGTCTCGTATTCTTCTTGTGGCAGGTCGTCGCAGCTCAGCCGCGGCAGCGGGGCGCATTCGCCCATGCCCTGCCGGCCGGGCAGGTCGTCGTCGGTCAGGGTGAGCAGCCAGATATGCCGCTCCAGGTAGACACCGCGCGAGGTGCCCGCAGGCTGCTTGAAGTGCAGCGTGCGGGAGGTAATGTCGATATGGCGCATGGACTTGGTCTTTTTGAGTGTTGTCCTACGGCAGTTTGGGATATTGGTCGAAGTTGGGCTTCCGTTTTTCCAGGAAGGCCTTGCCGCCTTCCTGTGCCTCGTCGAGGAAGTAGTAGAGCATGGTGCAGTCGCCGGCCAACTGCTGAATGCCGGCCTGTCCGTCGAGCTCGGCGTTGAGGCCCGCCTTGATCATGCGGAGCGCCAGCGGACTGCGCTCCATCATGGCCTCTGCCCACTCCACGCACTCGTCCTCGAGGCGCTCCAGGGGCACCACCTTGTTCACCATGCCCATGCGCTCGGCCTCGGCGGCCGTGTACTGGCGGCACAGGAACCATATCTCGCGGGCTTTCTTCTGTCCCACGATGCGGGCCAGGTAGGAGGAACCGAAACCGGCGTCGAAACTGCCCACCTTGGGACCTGTCTGGCCGAAGATGGCGTTCTCGCTGGCGATGGTGAGGTCGCACACCAGGTGCAGCACGTGGCCGCCGCCGATGGCGTAGCCGTTCACCATGGCTATCACGGGCTTGGGCAGACGGCGTATCTGCATCTGCACGTCGAGCACGCTCAGACGGGGCACGCCGGCATCGTCTACATAGCCGCCGCGACCCTTCACGTGCATGTCGCCGCCCGAGCAGAAGGCCTTGTCGCCGGCACCGGTGAGCAGCACCACGCGTATGCGCTCGGCCTCGCGGCAGTAGGCGAAGGCCTGCGAGAGCTCCAGCGTGGTCCTCGGGGTGAAGGCGTTGCGGTAGCGGGGGCGGTTGATGGTAATCTTGGCTATGCCGTTGTACTCTTCGAAGAGTATCTCCTCAAAGTCGGGACGAGGGGTGTCGTGGCCGGGAGCCGGCTGACCGGTAGGGGTGTTGTAGAGATGGATGGGGGTCCAGTTTCTTTTCATAGTGTGTCTGTCTTTTTTATTGGGTTGAGCCCGCGGCGCGGGCCGCGGGGTGGTTGTGTTTGGGTGTAAAGGTAGCCTTTTTCTGCCGCACCGCAAAAAGATAGGGCGAAAAAAGTGGACTTGGGCGCCATAATTCGGAAACTTTCAGTACCTTTACCCGCAAAATGACAAGCAAGATGAAAAACTGCAGATTTTTACTGATACTGGCAATAGCCCTGCTCATGCCGTGGAACGCTTCGGCACAGCGGCTCAACCGAAAAAAGGCGGCCCTCGCAGCCCAGGAGGTGCTCAAGGAGTGGAAAAACGAGACGGCTGCCCAATGGCGCGCCGTGTGGGACAGCCGCAATCTTACCATCGGCGGGCGCACCATGCCCTTCCATGTACAGCTGTTCGGCAGCCGGCCCGCCGACGGCTACAGCCTCTATATCTCGCTCCATGGCGGCGGCAACGCCCCCAAGGAGCTCAACGACCAGCAGTGGGACAACCAGAAACGACTCTACCGACCCGACCATGCCGTATACATCGCGCCCCGTGCGCCCTACGACGACTGGGACATGTGGTTCAAACCCGGACTCGACGACTTCTACCGCGCGCTTATACAGATGGCGGTGGCCTTCGAGGGGGTGAACCCCGACAAGGTGTATATCATGGGCTATTCGGCCGGCGGCGACGGCGTGTGGCGCATGGCACCGCGCATGGCCGACGCATGGGCGGCGGCCTCCATGATGGCCGGACATCCGGGCGACGTGCGGCTGGAGAACCTGCGCAACACGCCCTTCATGATATGGTGCGGGGCGCTCGACAGCGCCTACAACCGCAACGAGGAAGACCGACTGCGCGGACTGCAGATGGACTCGCTCCGCCAGTCCGACCCCCAGGGCTATGTGCACGAGACGCATATCGTGGAGGGAAAGGCTCACTGGATGGACCGCGTAGACACCGTGGCGGTGGCCTGGATGGCGCAATACACCCGCAATCCCTATCCGGAGAAGATAGTGTGGCGGCAGGAGGAGGTGACGCATCCTTCTTTCTTCTGGCTCTCGGCGCCTGAGAGCGAGGTGCGCCGCGGCATGACGGTACGGCTGGAGCGCAAGGGCAACGTGGTGGACATCGAGCAGTGCGACTACCCCTCGCTCACACTCTATTTCAACGATGAGATGTTGAATCTCGACAAGCCGGTCGTCGTACGCTATCAGGGCCAGACGGTGTTCAAGGGCCGGCTGAACCGCAGCCGCAGCCTCATGGCCGCCACCCTGCGGCAGCGGGGCGATGCGCGCTATATGTTCTCCGCCTCCTACGAATTTAAAAAATAATAGAGACGAAGTGTCCTACTCCTCAACGACCGGGAGCGGTTCGGGTTTCACTCCACCCGTAGGGGTGAAACCGATGCCGAGCAGTCGGGCCACCGTCATGGCAATCTGTTTGCTGTAGAAAGGTCCGTTGCCAGCCGTCTCTCCCAATGGCTTGATGCCGTTGCCGAAGGCCATGAACCAGGTGTACTCAGAACCGGGAGCCTGGCGTCCGTGGTCCACCCACTGGTCGCCGCTTCCGCGTCCGTGGTCTGTGGTCACGATGAAGGTGGTCTTGTCACGGTAGAAAGGGTCGTCTTGTGCCTGTTTCCACAAGCGGCCGATGAAATCGTCGTTGTGGTTGGCGGCCATGAGATAATGGTCATAGCGTCCGTGGTGGCCAAACTCGTCGGTCTCGTTGAATCCCACATAAAGCACTTTGGGCTTCAGTGTGCGCATGGCCTCGGCAGCATAGTGATAGGTGATGAGGTCGAGTGTGGCATCGCCCCACATGTCTACCATGTCGGCTTTCATCCCGTCGAGGAAGGCTTCCCGTTCTGAAGGTGTGTGGGCCGTTGTCTTACTGTACTGGCCGGCCACTACGGGCAGTCCGCTGCGGCTCATGTTGAGAATGTAGGCCACGGTGCCCCAACTGGCGAAAGCCATCACACGGCCCTGATAGCGCGGGTCGCGGTTGGCCGCTTCGAGCACGCTTATGTTGGGGTTCGGAATCTCGTCGTTGCTGGTGATGCGCGCATCGTCGGCCACACCGCAGAGAATCTCCGAGTAGCCGGGGTAGGAGAAGTGATACTGGTTGCTCACCGACATGAGACTGTTCTGCCGACGGTTGCCGATGATGGTTCCATGCTGCCGCACGAATCCCCAGGTGAAAGGCATGAGCGCCATGCGTCTTTCTTCCTGTGTGTCGCGTACATACAGCTTGCCGATGCCTTCGGGATTGACGGCATACTTGCGGTTGTTCACATAGGCTGTGTCGGCGCCGTTGAAAAGTTCTTGCCACCGCAGTCCGTCGAGCATGATGATGACCACACGCCGGTCATGGTCTTGTGCCATACTGAAAACGAATGACAACGTTGCAAGCAGGGTTAGGAAAAACTTTTTCATGGTTGATGGGGCTTTGGGATATTACATTGTCGTAATGCACATTGCATGGGGCAAAGGTCTGAAAAATTTGGGATATTTCCAAATTATACGTAAAGAGGCTGCCCCATGGCAGCCTCTTTACGTATAATGGACAGCGTGTGTCAGAGTTTCTTGACCGTAAATTTCCTGGTGTTGATTTGGAATCTGCCGAACGAGGAGTCCACCACATAGGTGTCGCCGTTCTGTGTCTCGGGCTTAATGTACATACCCTTGTAGCTCACGCTGCCGTCTTTCTCCTTCTTCAGGGTGTAACGGCCGAAGGGAGTTGCCACCACATACTTGTCGGAGGTTTCCTCCACCACACCGTAGGAGGTGCCGCTGGGGGCATCGGCCACACGCTCTATGGCCTGCTTCATCTGCTTGTTCACATCACCGCGGCGGGTGCTCTGTGCAAAACCGTTGATACTCACACCCAGTGCCAGCATCAGCATCATCATCATTTTTCTCATCTTCTCTGTTGTTTGAAAATTAAACAAATTGGTTGTCGTTCGCTGTATCTTTATACCCTTTGAAGGAAAAGGTAAACAGCGGGATGCTTTTTGCCGTGAAAAAACTTGGCGGTTCAATGAAAAAATGTATATTTGCGGCAAGATAGTAACCCGCAAGAAATAAACAACCATGGAGAAAATGAAAACTTACCAATCGTTCCGGCATTTCTGCCTGCTGTGCCTGCTTATGTTGCCTATGCTTCTCGTATCGAGCGTGTGCGGTGCACAGACCGTACGCAACAGCAACTACTCTACCGTGGGACATATAGACAGCGACGGCACCGTGCGCGACGGCAACTACAGCCGGCTGGGCAAGATTGACAGCGACGGCACCGTGCGCAATGCCAACTACAGCACCATCGGCCACATAGAGAAAGACGGCACTGTGCGCGACGGCAGCTACCGAACCATAGGCCACATAGAGAAAGACGGCACCGTGCGCGACGGCAGCTACCGCACCATAGGCCATGTGGAGCGCGACGGCACCGTTCGCGACGGCAACTACCGTACTATCGGGCACATGAAGGATGTGCCTTCTACCTATGCGGCGGCCTTGTTCTTCTTCTTCGGCCTGCTGTGATGAGCACATTTGTCAGGGCGGCATTATAGAAAATGAGGTGGACACTGCAATGTGCCCACCTCATTGTTTTTAGTGCGAAAATAAAGGCTTACTTCAGCATGTACTTCTGGCCGTTGACCACATAGACACCTCTCAGACCGTCGAGGCTCTTGGCCTGGCTGCGAACCAGACGGGCGTCGATGGTGTAGATGTCCACGGGCTGACCGTCGGCAGAGATCTGGCGGATGTCGGTGGTGATGGTGATGACGGCGGTGGCGGGCAGCGACTCCACACCATTGGTGTAGACGGCTGTCACGTCGAAGGCCATGCGCTTACCGTCGACCAGCTTGTCGGCTGCCACGGTATAGGTGGTCACGTCACCAGCTACTGAGCCTACCAGCTCACCCTGGAAGTAAATGTTGAACGAGGCCAGTTCGGCACCCTGACCCTGATAGGTGATGTCGTCGAGCATCATACCCCAGATGTCGGGCGAGGTGTGTCGGATGGCGAAGTACTGGGTACCCTCGGGCAGGTCTACAGTCACCTCTTCCCACTCTGTGGTGGAGCAGGTCTTGGCGGCCACCAGCTCGAAGCTCTCAATGGCATTGTCGGTAGAGGAGGCCAGCACCTCGTAGCTCTCGTCGCCATACATAGAGACAAGCGACCTTACATAGAACGAGATGGTCTGGGCGGTGCCGCTCACCTGGGGCGATATGAGCCAGTGGTCGGCGGCGGGGACGCTGCCCTTCAGCTGCGAGGGACACATGGAGATAAGGTATTGCGAACCGGTGTGGGCGCCGTAGTCTTCCGATACGTCGCGGCCCAGCGTCTCAGAACTCGGGTTCATCACTACCCAGGCTGAGGCATTACCCAGACCGGACACTTCCACTGCACCGGGGAATCCGTACACATGCTGTCCGTTGCCGTCGTAGAGGGTCCACTCGCCGAATGCGCCATAGCGCTGGTCGTCGTTTACACCGCCGGCACTGAACGCGGGGAATGTCTCAGCATCCTCGAAGCTCTCGAACACTTCCGAGCCGGAGGCTTCGGGAGCAACCCAGTTCAGCTCTACGCCGTTCTCGAATTCCTGTGCGGTCAGGTTGGTCGGGGCGCTGCCAGAGGGGGCAACCACGCTGATGAGGGCCTCGGCCTTGTTGTCCTCGGGCTTCTTCTCGTCGGCAATGCTTACCTCGGCGGTGAGCACCACGTCGCCCAGCTGGTCGAAGATAGAGGTGGCGAATTCTGTCTCAACAGTATTGAGGCCTTTTTAATCGTTATTGACTGTCAATGACTTACATAATTACAAAAGGGTTCCATATGGATGGACTTGAATTTTTCGGGAATAATATTGGAGTCGCGAGGGTGTATGGAATGCATTTTTCGAAAAAATGATTATTGTGAACCGTCCTCGATGATCATCCCCGATAATCATAAGATGGCTCAAAACGTATCAAATTCCCCGTCCCCTTTGATAGACTGATTTTGCTATTTTCCCTGGCCTTTCTTCAACCCCTTGATGACCTGCAACTGCTCGGAAGAGAGGTCTGGAATGTTGTGGTTTCGCTCGTACTCTTGGAGTTCGGTGAGTGTCATGTCACAGGAATGCCCCTCGTTCAGTTCCTTACTACGAGCCTTGTATTCGTCCTCATCCATATAACTATGGCCGGTGGTGTAAATGTAGTAGATTTTTATTTCACGGCCCTTATCAGTGTCCCGCTCCCATTGGTTCATGGTCATCACTTGACGGGTGATGTCAGGGGTGTCCTCTTCATCATCCAACTTAAAGATAGAAACGTATTTGTATTGATAGTTTACTTCCTGGTCTTTCTTCAACTGTTTCTCCCTACCGTGCACCTCGTCTGCGTACATCTGCACCCGTGACGCATCAATCGTCGTACTGCTCAGATTGCCTGAGTGAATGACCTGTCCTACCACCTCATTCGTGGGAATCTCAACACGCCAGCGGTTGGGGCCGTCACTCACCATTGTGAAGCGATACTCTTCCTGTGCCCTTTTGAGCTTATGCCATTTCTCAAATGGTTGCTTATAGGTATTCTTTATCGAATTTTCCACTTGATTCTCCATGCCTGAGCCATGCCAACCTGGGGCCTTGTTGGCAAAGGCGCCACGGGATGAGACGAAGCGTATCTTGGCCTTATAGTTGTTCTTGACCTCATAGGCCACTGGCACGATGCCTCCACCGTAGGCTCGGAGCGAGTCGCCGATGTAGAAAAAGGCGCGGTAGTAGTATTCCGTGTAGAGATAGGGCTTGGGCTTGACGACGACCTCTGCCAGTCCGTAATCCACACTCTCCATCGTGACACGTCCGTCGGTCAGCGATGCAACGCTGACCAATTGAGGCTTATAAGCCAAGTGTGTCAGGGCCACCTTCGCCGCTCCCTTCACATTGGCCAATGTACCATTGATGTCTGTAGTACCTATAAGCACGCCGTCTTCGGTCAATACACTTACCAACGGAATAGCATTGCCATCCGAGTCCAAGACCTGTATCTTCTGCGCATGTGCGCTGATGGACATCATTAAGGTAACAAAGACCATAGCTATTGTCCTTTTCATACTGATAGATTGATTTTTG
>Ga0256407_10000565_pt1 | contig 87514 bp, 78 predicted proteins | sample RumenRJG_04DNA_FD_193489 | JGI IMG/M metagenome (GOLD analysis project Ga0256407, IMG submission 193489) | Bovine rumen microbial communities from Lethbridge, Alberta, Canada - RJG_04 | ecosystem: Host-associated > Mammals > Digestive system > Stomach > Rumen | place: Canada: Alberta... | reverse complement strand
AATCATCTCAAATTGCTCTCTTGTTATATCGTTCGGATATGCTTTCCTCATTTTGTGTACCACCTGTTTTTTTCTTTAATTATAGTTCCTTTTTCTCATTTGTAAAGATACTGAACAGGCTCTAAGGTAAAGAACGGATATGAGGCTTATCCGGGCATTTACGTTCCGGAAAATAAAACACTTACCATTTACGGAAGCGGTTCACTGGATGCAAGCAGCAATGGTTATGGTGCCGGCATCGGCAGCGGATATGATTATAGTTCCTGCGGTAATATCACCATAAACGGCGGCACGATAAATGCCACAGGTGGAAAAAATGGTGCCGGCATCGGCAGCGGATATAAGAGTTCCTGCGGAAACATTATCATTTCCGGTGGAATAGTGGACGCTGCAGGCGGATATGGCAGTTCAGGCATCGGCAGCGGATATTCTTATAGTTCCTGCGGAAGTATCACCGTAAACGGCGGTACGGTAAATGCCACAGGCGGAGAAAACGCAGCCGGCATCGGCAGCGGATATAGTAATAGTTCCTGCGGAAATATCACCATCAAAAATACCGTTGTCAAGGTCGAAGCCACAAAGGGTGACCGTGTTCAAAGCTCTATCGGTGCAGGCAAATTCAGCACCTGCGGCACGGTGACCATTGAAACAGGCGCAAACGTCATACAAAAATAACAGTACAGGGGGAAAACCCGAATGAAAAGAATAACAGCATTTTTACTCTCGGCTGTGTTCGCTGCGGCGGTGTCCGTGACGGCAGTATCAGCCGAACCCAACGAACAGACACCGGAGGCAAGAAAGTCGGAGGTGACCATCTCCACAAGCGTTGCCCCGACCTATATCGTGTCCATTCCGGCGAATACCAACGTGGCATTCAATGCCGCAAAAACCGACTTGGGAGCCGTCACGCTGGACAGCGCAAGACTTGCTCCCGACAAGGCTGTCAGGGTGACGATCACCTCTGACTTTGACCTGAACAACAGCACGGACAATACGGTGGTCATTCCCTATACCCTGAAAGCAGCCAAGGGTACTGCCGAGGAAACGGTCGGCGCAGGCTACGCTGCCACTTTACAGAATGCCGGCGACAAGGTTGATCTCACAATCAATATCACTCAGGCAGATTGGGATGCAGCCGCAGCCGGAAATTACAGCGACACCGTGACATTCAATATCGCTTACGTTGACGCTGTATAATGCAAGGTACGAATTTCAAAGGAGGTGCCCACTCCGGATGAAAAAAATAACTATCATTCTGCTTGCAGTGCTGGTATTGTGTGTGCCGTGCATGACAGCCTATGCCGAAGCACCCGAACAAAAGGGAGCGACAATATCGGTATCTGTTCCTGCTGCCCATGTTATCACGTTTATCAGCAGCGGCGGCAGGATAGAAGATGTTGACGGTGCTGTGGGCGGTCACAAAGAATACGGACGCAGATCTGAGCAGACCTTTCATATCATCACTGACGATGGAAAGAAAATAGATAATGTACTGTACGGCGGCGAGGATGTGACATCAAAGGTAAAGGACGGATATTTCACCACACCGCCCATTGTGGCGGATACAACGCTTGAAGTGATTTACAAGGACGCAGGCACATCTTCCGAGCCTGTTTCCGAGCCGGATATATCCAAACCGGATAGCTCAACCCCCGACACATCTAAGCCCGACACTTCCAAGCCGGAGCAGTCAGTCGGTCCCCAAATAAGCACACCGCAAAGCTCTGACAGCTCAGATACTGCCAGAACAGGCGACACAACAATGACTATTGTTTTTGTTATAGCCACAGTAACAGCAGTATCCGCAGCATTTATCATTGTTCTTGCAAAACGCAGAAAAGAAACAGAATAAAAAATCAACTCCACCGTATTTTCCATTTTGGGTACGGTGGAGTTTTTGTTGTGTGGGACTTGAAGTTCCGGTGGGAAAGTTTTTTTATTTCAAAACAAGCACTGTTTTGAGCGTGTCAATGACATCATTCAGTAATGACGGAATGGTAAGTGTTTTTTTAATGAAAGGTAAATGCTGTCTTGTAACGATATACCATGACGTTTTGAATAATGTGGAATGTGGAATGTGGAAAGTATGTGGGAAGCCTTATTTACTCGTTCAAAAACTATGATATTTTTTGAAAAATATATTGAAAATAAACACGAATTATGTTATAATACATAAAACATTATAAAAGGAGGCTTATTTATGGCTTACAAAATTACTGAGGATTGTATTTCTTGCGGTGCATGTGCAGGTGAGTGTCCTGCAGGTGCTATCTCTGAGGGCGATGGCAAGTACGAAATAGATGCAGATGCATGTCTTGACTGCGGTTCATGTGCTTCAGTATGTCCTGTTGGTGCTCCCACAGAGGCATAATCTATACCTGATGCGAAAGAGCTGTCGTTATTTACGGCGGCTCTTTTTAATTTATAATGCATAATTCATAATGCATAATTGATAGTTTGTTTAATATAAAAATAATACTGCCGGAAAGTACTGATACTATGCTTTCCGGCAGTTGCTTTTGTCTTATTGATATTCGGAAAGGGTACTGCAAATTCCACTTTCCACTTTCCACATTCCACATTAAATCAGGAACGGCTTATTACTTTTTTCTGCCATGACCTTTTGTTACATTCCGGACATTTCATATAGCGTGTTCTGCCAACGTGCATGGCAAGATTAACACTTTTGTATGTCGGAATATATCTGTGACCGCATTTTGCACATTCGTAATATCCGGCAACCTGTTCTATTTTCAGCAGGAACATCACGGAAATACTAAACTGTATAAATCCGAATATGATAATTAATACTTTCAGCCATGCAGGCATCTCAACAAATGCAGAAATCATAATCAGTGCAAAAAGCAGAACACTTGATATTATACCCAACACTATTTCAACAGCCAACAGTCTTTTGTCGGCTTCTTCTTTCTGCTTTGTCATTTCGATAAGATTTTTTTCCATATTTTCATCGTAGTTTTTCATAGATACTGCCTCCCCTGTCAACAGATCATTGACTGTAATTCTCAGCAGACCACACAGCTCAAGCATAACGGAGGCATCAGGCAAAGATCTTCCTGTTTCCCATTTCGACACGGCACGGTCCGTTATACCAAGCTTTTCGGCAAGCTGGCTCTGAGTAAGTTTTTGTTCCTTTCTTTTTTGTGCGATAAATTTTCCGATCTTTATCTGATCCATGTCTCTGACCTCCTTTAATCTTCTATTTTAACATCTTCATTTCATCAAAACTACATACTTTCGGTTGATTTTCATAACTCAACCGTCAGTAGAGCCGTATTTTATGCCCTATTATATCAGAATTCGGCACTTTAAGCAATGTTTTCAACAGCAAAAATTATAGTAAATCTGCACTAATTATTGTGTGTGTTTTAACCACGATATACAAAATTTTCCCTTTATGAAGAATAATTTTTATAAGATAATTTACAAAATGTTGATTTTGTACCTGAATCCGTGAAACTCAGCAAGTGACAAAGCGATTCACAAGCCCCAAAAACGCATTAGCCCAGGCATTACTTCTGCTGATGGAAAGAAACAGCTGACGAGCATGTTTTGTAAGCTGCCCGGCAAAATGAATGATATTTTGAATGACAGTACGAATGCGTTTTCGGCTGACGATTCTTTTGGACGGAGCTTTACCCTGATTGATCATTTCCTGACCAAGCATACGCAGGATGTTGTAAGCGATCATAGTGAGTTCGAGAACAAGTTCATTGGTGTCAAACTTGCCTGACGGAAGACGCTCTACCCCCATATCTGTTTTGATCTCACTATGAAACTGCTCACATTCACCGTGAGCATGATAGAGGTCAATAATTTCCTGATCACTTTCTCCAAGATTTGTCCAAAACATATTGAATTCTATTTCCGGTTCAAGAAAAATTTGACCGTCAGCAGATGAATCGCGTTCAATCATTTCATAGACAATTCGATTGCAAATGCTTTTTTGTTCTCCATCTTCTGTTGTATAGAAAATATCCTTGAATGTGCTGCCAACATAGACTTTTTTCCCCTCTCTTGGTTCAAGGATATCTTTACACCATGATCGGATATTTTGAGCCCATTCGGCTCTGTCTTCCTTGCGAAGATTCCTTTTGATGACATAATAAGCACCGTTTTCAAGCAGGATACCTACATTTTCGGCAGCATCATTGCCTGAATCAAGGCGTACAAGAACAGGTTTGTCGGTTATTTTGCGGCAAAGCTTCATGGTCTGACGAAGAAAATCCGGTGTACCGTTTTGACAATGCTGTTTCCCCTCACGCAATTCCGTGTTAACAAGATAACCCTCTTTCCCGATATATGCCATCATCGGAGCATAGCCCATGAATTTCTTGTAGGTGAAGGAAACTCCTTCTTTTTTGGTATTGGAGTTATCCATTGGCGTAACATCCATATCCAAAGGTATCATACCGTTTTTCAGTGCTGTCGGCTCAACATGATTGCTTTTCAACAGATGTGTATTGAATTTCAAAAGCTGTTCACGCTGTGTTTTTCCGATCTCATCCATTCTCTGACGAAGCGTTGCGGCTGATGGAAAGCCCTTTGTGAGATGAAGGGCAGTCTGATAGTATGCGGCATCGTTCTGGAACTCTGAGACAGCGTCAAAATCCGGCTTACTCATGCAAAGCAGTCCGATGAATGTTGTCATTATTGCACCGCAATCTATCTGCTTGCGGGAACGTTTATTTTCCGACCTTACATTACGAAACTGCTCCTGAAACTCCGCATGGTCAAGAATATCACCAACAAGCCCTATTCCTGTAGCGGCCGGTATTCTCTTGTCCGTAAGTCTGTAAATGATTCTGTCAAAGCTCATTTCTTCCACATCCTATGCCTGATTTTTCTATATCAATTATACCATAAGATGCGGATTTTTAACAGTTTTCATGCACCTTTTTGGTGCGTTTAGAATGTAATTTTTTTGTTTTGTATCCGGCTTGTAATCAGACTTTCGGGCTTATCGAACTTTTCAGTTTCACGGATTCAGGTTTGTAGTATTATTATATTGAATTTATTTCAGCAGGAACGGAGGTCGGTAAAAGAGAATATATCTGTCTGCCGGCATTATGCCGGCAATATTAGCTTTGTAATTTGTAAGATTTTTTTTCTTACATCAACCCCCCTATGTGTGCGGAAATATCCGCATAAAATCTTACTACGGAAAGAAGGATAAAAATGTCAAGTAAAACAAAAAGCTTTTTCAAAAAGCTGTTGAGTTCTGTACTTTCGGCTGCCTGTCTGGTATCGGGAACAGCTGTTATGAGTACGGCTATCGGCTCGGCTGTATCTGATGCCAATATTAAGGCAAATGCGGCTGCTCCGAACAATCTGCCTGCGTTTTCATGGGATAATGCAACAGTTTACTTCCTTCTGACAGACCGTTTCTGCAACGGCAATACTTTAAACGATCACAGCTATGGCAGAGGTCTTGACAAGAACGGTAATCTTGTAAACGACTATAAGACAGAAGCTGCTTTTCAGGGCGGCGACTTCGCAGGTATCACTCAGAAGATAAATGAGGGTTATTTTGATGACCTCGGTGTAAATGCAATATGGCTCTCCGCTCCCTATGAGCAGATACACGGCTATGTTGTAGGCGGCAGCGGTAATCCCTCATACCCTCACTTTGCATATCACGGTTACTATGTTCTTGACTACACCGAAACAGACAAGAACTTCGGTACAGAGGAAGAATTCAAGACTCTTGTTGATACTGCTCATAAACACGGCATACGCATAGTAATGGATGTAGTTATGAACCATACGGGATATAACGACCTCAAAACTATGAACGAATATGACTTCGGCTCGGCATCAGCAGGTTGGGACGATTATTACTACACATATAAGAATACAAACAATAGCACATATCACAGCTTTATTGACTATCAAACAGAATCTGTATGGGCTAAGTGGTGGGGACCGGACTGGGTACGTTCCGGACTTCCTGGCTATACATCAGGCAGCGGCGATGTTGAAGGAAGCCTTTCAGGTCTTCCGGACTTCAAAACCGAATCAACCACTCCTGTAGGCATACCTCCTGTTCTCCAAACAAAGTGGACACAAGAGGGGACTTATAACGAAAAAGCAGAAAAATACGGCGAAACAGGCACAGTCCGCAGCTATCTCGTTAAATGGCTCACGGAATGGGTAGAAAAATACGGCGTTGACGGCTTCCGCTGTGATACCGCAAAGCATGTTGAAATAGCATCATGGCAGGCTCTTAAAGCGGCAGGCGTTGAGGCTCTCAATACCTGGCGTGAAAACAATCCCACTGCTCCCGGTGCAGACTGGACAGACGATTTCTGGATGACAGGCGAGAGCTGGGGACATACAGTCAGCAAGAGCAATTATTTTACATCTGGTGCATTCGACTCAATGATAAACTTTGAGTTTGCTCCGGGAACAGAAACCTCCGATATTCCGTTGGCAAGCAATGTTGAAAGCATATACAGCAGATATGCAGGCTCTATAAATTCGGATTCTTCATTCAATGTTCTTTCATATCTTGCATCACATGACACTACACTTATAGAAAGTGACAGGATATATGCAGGTTCATTCCTTATGATGCTCCCCGGCGGCATACAGATATATTACGGCGATGAAACAGGCAGACCGTATGCAGATGTAAGCAGCGATTCTTCTGCCGGTGACGGTCATATGTTAAGAGGCTTCATGAACTGGGATGCCATAGATGAAGATATTCTCAGTCACTGGAGCAAGCTCGGTCAGTTCAGAAACAACCACCTTGCTGTAGGTGCAGGCACACATAATGTTATCTCGGCATACAACAACTCAACAGGCTATACCTTCTCAAGAACATATCAGAATGACAAGGTAGTTGCAACACTGTTTGCTCCTGCAAATACAGATATTACTGTAAATGTAAGCGGAGTGTTTGAGGACGGCATTGAGGTAGAAAACTTCTATGACGATACGACAAGCACTGTATCAAACGGCAAAGTAACCTTCAATTCAGGTAAAAACGGCACTATCCTCATTCAGACTCCAATAGAAGAAAAAGGCCGTGTTATCGTAAGACATATCAATGCAGACGACGAAACCGTATGGGCAACAGAAACTGTTTCTGGTAATATCGGCGAAAGCTATACTATAAATCCTCTTGCAGCATACGGCTATACTCTCAGCTATGTAGAAGGCAGCGAAACAGGCACATTCAGCGAAGAAGATGCAGAGGTTGATTTCTACTATACATTCGACAGCGTTAATTATGCACACCTTACAGTAAATCATGTTGACGCATCAACAGGCAATGAAATAGCAGAACCCGAAAAATCAGTAATTGAAATCGGTACTTCATACAATGCATCTCCAAAGACTATAACCAACTATGAAGTTGACCTTACAAATTCAGACAGTCCCACAGGCAAAGCAGTTCAGGGTACAAACACAGTTACATTCAGATATAACTATGTTGAGCCTGTTTGCCTTAAAGTTCACTACTACAATGCAAACGGCTGGTCAAACGTATATATGTACGCATACACCGGCGACGGCCCAACCGCTGTACAGCTTATCGGTCAATGGCCCGGCACGGCTATGACAAGCGAAGGCAACAACTGGTATGTATGCACAGTTCCGGATGTTGAAAGTGCAAAGGTACTCTTTACAGCAAGTGTATACGGTCCTCAGGAACCGGGTAATCAGCAGCCCGGATATGAGCTTTCGGGCGAAGTATGGGTGAAGAACGGCAAAGTTCAGACAGCTTCAAAGGTAAATGTACTTTATGTCACAACAGACGGCGAAACACTCGCAAGTGAAACACTCTCAGGTCTTTCAGGCGAAACATACGCAACAGAGGCAAAAACCTTTGACAACTATGAGCTTACAGGAACTCCCGATAATGCATCAGGCACATTCGGCTCGGAAACAATTACGGTAACTTATACATATACCGCAACTACACCCCAACCCGAGCCCCTTATAAATACCTCAACACTTTCAGACGAAAGCATAGAGCTTGGCGAAAGCTTCACAGTAAACGCTTCCGCACAGGGCGGTACGGCTCCCTATCAGTACTCTGTACTCTACAAGCTCAACAAACGCTCAAAGTGGACAACTGCTCAGGCTTACAGTGACAATAATAAAATAGATATCCTTCCGGGAGCAGTAGGCACATATGATGTATGTGTAAAGGTAAAGGACGAAAGCAGCACAGAAGCAAAGAACTTCTATACAATAACCGTAACGGAAAAAGATTTTGAGAATACCTCAACTGTTTCTTCTGAATCTGTTGTAAAGGGCGATACAGTCACCTTTACATGCAGCACATCCGATACAAGCGGTTCATATAAATATGCACTTTACAGAATGGGTGCAGAGGATGATGAATTTGTTCTTGTAAATGATTTCGCAGCTGTAAATTCCATAAACGCAGTTATGTCAGAAGGCGGTATTTATCAGTTCCGTGTTGACGCAAAGAGCATCGGCGGAACTATATCATCAAAGGTATTTGAAATAAGAGTTATGATGCCGATATATGACGTGCTGACAAACACAAGTACACTTTCATCAGACAACATAAAGGCAGGCGAAAGCATTACAGTAAACGCTTCCGCACAGGGCGGCACAGCTCCCTATCAGTACACCGTACTCTACAAGCTCGGCACACGTTCAAAGTGGACAACTGCTCAGGCTTACAGCGAAAACGATACTATAATAATCACCCCCGCAGATTCAGGACAGTATGATCTTTGCATAAAGGTCAAGGATGCAACAGGCAAGGAAGAAAAATTATTCCCGACTATAACAGTCACAGGCGGTCTTGTAAATACATCAACACTTCCCGAAAAAGTATCTCTCGGCGATACGGTAACAGTCAATGCTTCCGCAAAGGGCGGCACAGCTCACTATCAGTACGCTGTACTCTATAAGCTCAAGTCACGTTCAAAGTGGACAACAGCTCAGGCTTACGGTACAAATTCAACAGTAAACTTCACTCCTGCCGTTGACGGTGCATACGATGTATGCGTAAAGGTAAAGGATGCCGAAGGCACAGAAGAAAAGCTTTTCTTCGACCTCACCGTTGAGGATTCATTCAGAAATACATCAACACTTTCCGCTTCCTCGATAACAGCAGGCAGCAGTGTAACAGTTATCTGTCAGGCTGACGGTTCGGGTGATACATACCTCTACTATGTATCCTGCAAGAAAACAACCGATGAAGGCTGGACGGTATTGCAGTCATTCAGCGAGAACAGCAACGTTGTATTCACACCTGCATCATCAGGCAGCTACAGCATATATGTAGAGGCAAGCGATGCAAACGGCGATATAGTCGGTATCGTTCTCGAACTCGAAGTAAATGACGCTGCACCTCTCGAAAATACTTCTGTACTTACAGATGAATGTTATGACCTCGGCAGTGACGTTGAAATAATCGGCTCTGCTACAGGCGGCACAGGAAGCTATCAGTACATGGCACTGTACAAGCTCAGCACACGTTCAAGATGGACAACTATCCAGCAGTACAGCAGCAACAGCAATATGAGCTTCCGTCCGACAGCAGCAGGTACATACAATGTATGCATAAAGGTAAAGGATTCAAGAGACGTTGAAGTCAAGGCATTCATGGATGTAGAAGTTGTTGACAACAGCCTTAAAAACTATTCCTGCATATCCGCAAGCAAGGTAGAATCAGGCGAAAGCATACTTGTTGTTGCCGATGCGGCAGGCTCAACAGGCTTCTACCGTTATTCAGTATCCTACAAGAAGGAAACAGCAGGCAAATGGATAATCAAACAGGAAAACAAGGCTAACAGATTTGTTGTAATAGAACCCGAAGAAATCGGCGTTTACGATATCTGCGTAAAGGTAACTGATGACAACGGAACAGCTGTAAGGAAGTACTTCAAGGCAGAAGTAACCGAACCGCTTGACGCTCTCTGCAACACATCATCTGTTTCCGAAACAGAAATACTTCTTGGTGAATCAGTCACAGTTATGGCTTCTGCAAGCGGAAGCACAGGCTTCTATCAGTATGCCGTATATTACAAAGCATCAGACAGTTACGACTGGACTGTACTTTCCGATTATTCACCAAACGGATTTGTAATATTCAAGCCCGAAAGAGAAGGAATATATGATATATGTGTAAGCGTAAAGGACAATCAGGAAGGCGAAGAAATACAGACATTTACAGTCGGTGTTTCAGCACCCGTTGTTGAATAAATAATTCTTGTTTCATAAAAACCTGCAATGCCCGTCACCTCGCAAAAAGGTGGCGGGCATATTTTTTAAAGGCTCACTCCATGAGGGAGGATTTTTATTCGCTCAAAAATTATGCAAAAAATATCATGGAATTGCAGTAAATTGTTGTTTACTTTTATACTTTCATATGTTAAAATGTCATTGTAATAAATTATCGGTGGGAGGGCTTAGAAATGATAACCAAAATCAAAAATGAAAACACCGACTCACTTTTTAAAGCTGTATTGTCACTCAAAACAATAGACGAATGCTATGCTTTTTTTGATGATCTCTGTACCGTACCCGAAATAAAGGCTATGGCTCAGAGATATGCTGTTGCAAGAATGCTCGATGACGGGGAAATATATACGGAAATAGTCGCCCATACGGGAGCAAGCACAGCAACAATAAGCCGTGTAAACAGGGCACTCAATTACGGAAGTGACGGCTATACCCTGACTATAAACAGGATAAAGGAAGAAGAAGCAAAAAAGGACGGTAATGAATGAGTACATATTCTTTTTTTGCACAGTATTATGATGCACTGACAGAAAATGCCGAATATCAAAAACGTGCCGATCATCTTATGGAGCTTTTCCGCCGTCTCAGACATAACCCTGGTGTAACGCTTGACCTTGCCTGCGGAACAGGCAGTCTGACACTTGAACTATGTAAACGAGGTATAGATATTTTCGGTGCGGATGCTTCATCCGACATGCTCTCCATAGCTCAGCAAAAAGCATATGAGGCGGATAAGCAGATACTTTTTCTTTGTCAGAAAATGCAGAAGCTTGAACTTTACGGATATATAGATACATGTATATGCTCACTCGACAGTATAAACCATCTTACAAGCGAAGATGATGTTATTAAAACTTTCAGGTGCATAGAAAAATATCTTTCACCTGACGGACTTTTTGTTTTTGATGCAAATACCGTGTACAAGCACAAACATATACTTGGAGATAACTGCTTTATCTATGATACCGATACAGTTTTTTGTGCATGGCAGAACAGCTTTTTTGAGGAAAACAACAGAGTTGATATAACTCTTGATTTTTTTGCGCCTGACGGCAAAAAATACCAAAGGCATACGGAAGAATTTTCAGAGTATGCCTACACACAAGAAAAAATGGAAGAAATGCTGTATAAAGCCGGTCTTAAATGTGTTGCTGTTTATGACGAGCTAAGCTTTGATGAGCCGTGCGAAACTTCACAGCGGCTTGTATATGCAGTAAGAAAGGAAAACTATGAGTAAAGACAGAATAATAAGATGCATAACCTCTGACGGTGCAATAATGGCATGTGCCGCCGATACTACCGACCTTGTATATAAAGGTTCAAAAATACACCTCACTTCACCTGCCGCAACTGCCGCTCTCGGCAGACTTATGACAGCCGCTTCAATGATGGGTGCTCAGCTCAAACAGGACGATGCAAGCATAACTCTCAGGATAAAGGGCGACAACAGCGAAACAGGTGCAGTTATTGCCGTTTCTGACAGTAAAGGTAATGTACGGGGATATGTGCAGAATCCCGACTGTCCTACAGAATATTATCAGAACGGAAAAATAAATGTTTCAAAGGCTGTCGGAAAAACAGGCATACTCAATGTTATGCGTGATTACGGAACAGGCGAGCCATATGTCGGTCAGACTGCTCTCGTTTCTGGCGAGATAGCCGAGGATATTACAAGCTACTATGCAGTCAGCGAACAGATACCGACAGTTTGTGCTTTAGGCGTTCTTCTCGACAAGGAAGATCATCAGGTGCTTCTTTCGGGCGGTTTGCTTATACAGCTCCTTCCGGGTGCTGATGACAGTACTATTGACAGACTTGAAAAAAATGTTGAAGTGCTTGAACCTATGACTACAATGCTTGCAAAGGGCATGAGCCTTGAAGAAATATGCAGCACCGCACTGAATGGCTTTGATGTTGAAGTCCTTGACGAAACACCTATAAAATATGCCTGCTCATGCAGTCGTGAAAAAGTCATAAAGGCATTTATAACTCTCAGTGATGACGAGATACGGGCATTGGCTGACGAAAAAGGCTATGCAGAGGCTCTTTGCCATTTCTGCAAGAAAAAACACAAATTTTCAAAATTACAGCTTGAACAGATAATCAAACAGAAACATTCTCAGGACAACTGACATTTCCTACAGGATGTTATAAAATTTTCAGATATAATGGTTTATAATACAGTTACAGCAGAGGGCTTATTCTGTATTATAAAACATTCAAAAATTATCCGTACAGGATAAAATAAATATAAATCAAAAGAAAGAAGGAATACCAATGGCAGAAATAAGACCCTTTAAGGCACTCAGGTTCGATACGGAAAAGGCAGGAAATATTTCGGAGCTTGTATGTCCTCCCTATGACATCATAAGCGAGGAACAAAGACAGCAGTATATCGCAAGAAATCCGCACAATATAATAAGACTTGAACTTCCCAAGGGTGACGATCCTTACGGAGATGCTTCAAAAGTCCTTGATGAATGGCTTCAAAAGGGCATTCTCAGACAGGACGATCAGGAGGCTGTATATATCTATGAGGAAGAATTCACGGTCAACAACGAAACAAAGAAATTCAAGGGCTGTATCGTAAGAGTAAAGCTTGAAGAATTTTCAAAGGGTATCGTTCTTCCGCATGAAGAAACACTCTCAAAGGCAAAGGAAGACCGCTTCAATCTTATGAAGGCTACGAACTGCAATTTCAGCCAGATATACTCACTCTATATGGACGAAAAGCACGAGATAACTTCAAGACTTGACAAGCTTTCATCGGGTACACCTGTAAACGAGCTTACGGATTCGGACAATGTAACACACAGGCTCTGGATAGCAACAGACAAGGACGAAACAGATGCTATATGCAAGGCTTTTGCAGACAAAAAGCTCTATATAGCCGACGGTCACCACCGTTATGAAACTGCTCTCAACTACAGGAATTACTGCCGTGAAAATAATATCGGTGATGAAAACCGTGATTATGTTATGATGATGCTTGTCGATATGGAGCATCCCGGTCTTGTAGTCCTGCCCACTCACAGACTTGTGCGTGACCTGCCGTCTTTCGATAAGGAAAAGCTTCTCAAGGGCTGTGAGGAATATTTTGATATAACTGAGGAAAATGATATATCAACAGCCGAAACAAAGCTCAAGGCTCTTTATGACGAGGGCAAAAAGGCTTTTGCTTTCTACTGCGGAGATAAAAAATATTCACTCATGGTACTCAGGGACAATAATGCAACAGCCGGACTTCTTCCCGACAAAAGCAAGGCTTTGCAGGGACTTGATGTTACAGTTCTCCATACACTCGTGCTTGAAAAGATATTCGGCATAGATGCGGAAAACATGGCTAAGCAGATAAACCTCACTTATGTAAAGCAGTTTGAGGATGCTGTAAGCTCTGTCGATAACAGAAAGGCTCAGTGTGCTTTCATACTCAACCCGACAAGAGTTACAGAAATCCGTGACGTTGCCGCTGCCGGCGAGAAGATGCCCCAGAAATCAACCTATTTCTATCCGAAACTTATAACAGGTCTTGTAATGAACCGTTTCTGAACCTGTCGGCCATAAAGTGCCTCTGCTGAATTTTTTATCGGAGGACAGGATATGAACGTAAGAAAGCGTGACAAGGAGCTTCAGAAAAGCAAGGATATCTGTAAAAGCTGTGGTACGTCTGCAATAGATATTTCCGCTTCGGAAATGCTCACGGAAGATACATTTTCGTATACCGGCAATAATACATACAGTGCCGGCATACCATACAGCGAGCTTACCGGACAGCAGAAAAAAAGAACTGCCGTATTTTCAAAGTTTCCTCCAAAAAGAAGTACTATACCCGAGGGCGTGGAATATGTCCTGTATGACAGTGACCTGCCGCCGTGTGATAACGAAAGAGCTTTACCCACTTCATCGGGAATACTTTATGAAATAGCTGACGAATTATACCGTAACGAACAGTCAGCCGCAAGACTTACTGCCGATGAACCGCCGCCGTTCAAAAAGGGCTTTGACAAAAAGCACCACGAAAAGCACTTTGTAAAAACAGAGGAAAGCATACGAAAGCCGCTGAACACGAGTTTATCATTTCTGTTACAGCTTATGTTCCTTATACCCATATTCAATGTTATCTTTGCACTTTACTTTGCTTTCCATAAAAATACAAATCTGAATGTAAAGTCATTCAGCCGTGCTTTTCTGATATTATGTCTTGTTTTCACCGCAATTTTTATTATCAGTCTTATGTTCAGCAACTCAGCATTAAACATTCCGGTTTCACGATAAAGCAAAATAAATCAGCACCCCGAAGCAAATCAAACTGCTCAGGGTGCTGATTTTTATTTGTCAGCCGAATTCTTCGGCTATATTGCTTATCCATATTCCTTTTTTTATCATAACAGTACCGATAATTATTTTTATAATATCAGCCGACTGTACTATTGTATATATCATAACAATAGGAAGTCCTGTCCGGAAACACAGTATCAGAGCAAGCGGAATTGTTAAGGTCCATGTAAAAACACTGTCAAATATAAATGTCACAAGTGTTTTTCCGCCTGAACGGATTGTGAAATACAGTGCATTGAGTACTCCCTGAACAGGGAAGAACAGTGCGGATATAATTATAAAACTGCTTGCAAACGAGCGTACTTCATCTGTCGTATCGTATGCATTCGGAAAAACACCCGAAAGTGCAATAAGAATAATTGTCAGTCCGATACATAAAACACCCGTAAAGCAGGTAAGTATGAATGACTCTTTCCTTGCACGTTCAAACTTTCCCGCTCCCAAAAGCTGACCGATAAGTATTCCGACAGCATGACCAAGCCCGACAAATACGACATTAAGAAGGTTGCATATAACATTCGATATATTGATACCTGCAACAACGGCAAGTCCTTTTGTTGAATAGCACTGTGTAAGTGCGGCAAGACCTGCCGCCCACAGAAATTCATTTATGAATATCGGGATACTCTTTACAAGCATTTTCTTTGTGATATCACGGGGAATAGCAAGCGTACTCCACAGCCCTTGTATAAAAGGATGATGTTTTTTACGCAGGTGTGACCACAGCACAAGCACAAGTATTTCAATATATCTTGCTATGACCGTTGCAACAGCCGCCCCCTCAACACCTAACTTCGGAAAGCCGAAATTGCCGTATATAAGCAGATAGTTGAAAATGATATCGGTACATACTGAAACAATACCTGCCGCCATAGGCTTTATACTGTCACCTGTTTCACGAAGCGAGCTTGCATATATCTGAGTAGCCGCCATTGCCGGAAGTCCTATGAGCATTATGTGAAGATAGCTTTTTGCATGTTCCGATGTAATAACGGGATCTATATCCGTACTCTCTCCGTGAAGATACAGCCCTATCAATAAGTTTTCGCACGAAAGGAGAAGTATTATTCCTGCCGCTGTACAGAAAATACAGATAAGTGCTTTCATTCTTGTTGCGGCACGCACACCCTCGGTATTTCCGTTACCGTGAAACTGAGCGGCATATATTCCCGGTCCGGATATACCCCCGAAAATCGCAAGTGTATATACAAACAAAAGCTGACCTATAATTGAAACAGCCGTCATTGCTTCCGTTCCAAGACTTCCGACCATTATATGATCCACAAGAACGACTGCATTTGATATACCGTTCTGTATCATTATAGGCACAGCAAGGGCGAGTGCCTTTTTATAAACCGAAAGGTTTTTCATTTATGACTCCTTTATTTAAGTTTTCTTAGCTTTGCGGTGTCGGCGATGACGATAAGCCGCATTGACTTTTTAAGCGGCTTTTCGGGATCTATTATTACACTCGCTTTTCCGTCCTCGATAACGGAAACTATATTTATTGAATACTTTTTTCTGAGATCAAGCTCAAGAAGGCTTTTGTTTTCCCATTCAGGTCTTACTTCAAGCTCCACCATTGAAACATCATTTGATATATCGAGAATATCAACAAATCCCGAGCTTACCAGATTCTTTGCAAGCCTTATTCCCGATTCGCTTTCGGGGAAAATAACCCTGTCTGCACCGACCTTGCTCAGTATCTTACAGTTCATTTCACTCGAACATTTTGATATTACCGTCTTTACGCCCATTTCCTTGCAGAGCATTGTTGCCATAACGCTTGCTTCAAGGTCTGTTGCCATAGATATTACAACAACATCTATGTTTGCAACCCCAAGCTGTTTCAGCACTTCGGGATCTGTAACATCCGCACATTTGCATAACGGAATATCTGCAACAGCGTCATTGACCTTTTCTTCGTCTATATCTACCGCAAGCACCTCTGCACCATTGTTTACAAGCTCCTTTGCAACTGCACTGCCGTATCTTCCCAACCCGAAAACCGCATAGGTTTTATTGTTTGCCATACTATTTATCCTCCAAACTTTAATAATTCATAATGCATAATTCATAATGCATAATTATTCTGCTGTGAATATACTTATTTCATCCGATGCTTATTGTTTCAACAGGATCTTTAATGATGTTGTTTCTTTGTTTCTTTATATTGAAGGCTATGAGAAGTGATATAGGCCCTACTCTGCCCAGATACATAGTTATGATAATTATTATCTTGCCCCATATATTAAGCTTCGGAGTAAGATCTCTCGTAAGTCCCACTGTTGCGGATGCACTTACAGTTTCATATGCAATATCAATTAAATCTGCATCTGTAACGGCTGAAAGAAGAAGTGTGGATATGAACATTATCATAAACGAAACAGTAATAACAGCAACAGCCTTGCTTACAGCCTGCTTTGATATCCTTCTTCTGAACAGCGAAAGCTCGTCCTTGTTCTTGATAGCCGCAAGTGCGGAAAAGAACAGTACAGCCATTGTTATCGTCTTTACACCGCCTGCAGTTCCGACAGGTGAACCGCCTATGAACATGAGGAACAGTGAAAAAACTGCCGATGTAGTTGTAAGGTCCTGCTGGGGAACAGTCGCAAAGCCTGCTGTCCTTGTAGTCATGGACTGGAAAAACGACACCTGTAACTTATCGAACACTGACAGATTACCTATTGTTCGGGGGTTGTTATACTCAAAGATGAAGAATACGGCAGTTCCTGCAAGGAGAAGTACAGCCGTGACAGTAATTACAAGCTTGCTGTGAAGCGACAGGTCGTGCATACACCTGAATTTCTTTTTTGTAAAGCCTTTAGATACCCTGATAACGTCCCACCATACAACATAGCCTATTCCGCCGAGAATGACCATAAGGCTCGTAGTAAAGTTGACCATAGGATTAAGTGCATAAGGACAAAGGCTGTTTTCGGACATAATATCAATTCCTGCATTACAGAATGCAGATATTGCATTGAATACTGATATCCATATCCCTTTCCAGCCATATTCGGGGACAAACACTGTCATATACATCAAAGCTCCTGCACCCTCAACGATAAATGTACCAATGATTACATTTTTAAGGAACTTCACTATACCCGAAAGTGAATTAAGGTTAAATGCATCCTGTACAAGTATGCGGTCTTTAAGTCCGAAATGACGGTTAAAGCTTATGAGTATAGCCGACAGTATAGTAACGATACCCAGACCGCCTGCCTGTATCAATATAAGTATGATTATCTGACCAAAAATGCTCCATGTACTGAAAGTAGGCACAGTAACAAGTCCCGTAACACATATAGATGTTGCCGCTGTAAAAAGTGCATCTATATACGGTGCAGGTTTTCCGTCAGCAGAACTTACAGGAAGTGAAAGCAACGCACTGCCGACTAAAACAGCCGTAAGAAAGCTCAGCATTATCACATGAGTAGTAGAAAAATTGAGTTTATGCTTTTTCAAATACATCCCCTGCCATTATTTATATTTTCTCAATTATAACATTTATCGTCTTAATGTTCAATAAACAGTAAATATTTTTGTTGCAAAATTACAACATATTTTTCTGAAAAATATAGTTGAAAATATTTATTTTGTGATATAATAGAATAATATTGAAATGGTAATATAAACAGACAAATTGTAAAAACAAGGAGTGATATAAGTGCATAGGAAAAGACATTTAAAACTAATGTCAGTTATTCTTCTTCTGACAACATTGATAATGAGTATATCGTCAGCTTTTACTGTTTATGCAGAAAATAACAGTAAAAGAGTTGTGCGTGTGGGCTGGCACGAAACACCGTTTTTTATCAAGGATGACAACGGAAGAATGTCGGGTTATTCTTACGAATATCAGTGCAAGATAGCCGCCTATACAGGATGGGATTATGAATATGTCTATGGTACATGGTCGGAGCTTATGCAAAAGCTCAAAAACGGAGAAATAGACCTTATGAGCGATGTATCATATCTGGAAGAACGTACAAAATACATGATGTATTCATCTATCCCGATGGGTACGGAATCATATTATGTTTTCGTATCTCCCGACAACGACGAAATAACAGCCGACAACATTTCGGCTCTTAAAGGAAAGCGTGTCGGCGTTACAAAGGACAGCATACAAAAGGATTATTTTATCGACTGGGCAAAAAAGCGTGGACTTGATATAAATATTATTGAAACTACCTCTACCGATGAAGAATCCATTAAAATGCTCGGCTCGGAGCTTGATGCTTTTGTAACAATGGATATATACGGCTCTCACGAAACAGCCATACCCGTATGCAAGATAGGCTCATCTGATTTCTTTTTTGCAGTCAGAAACAACTGCCCCGAAATTTTGTCCGAGCTTGATGCGGCACTGAATAAAATACAGGATGAAAATAAATATTATGCCCAGCAGTTACATGACAAGTACCTTAAAAATACGGAAACAAACAAGTATCTGAGTACAGCGGAAAAAGAATGGCTCACAAATCACGGTACTATAAAAGTAGGCTATCAGGACAATTATCTTGCATTCTGTGCAAAGGACCAGTCAACAGGTGAGCTGACAGGTGCACTGAAAGATTATCTGAAATATGCGTCAGGTTCATTCGAGAATGCAAACCTGAAATTTGAAGCAGTCGCCTTCCCTACCGCTGAAGCCGCCATTAAAGCTCTCAAAAATGGCGATATCGATTGTATGTTTCCTGCAAACTTCACGAGCTATGATGCGGAAAAGCACGGTCTTGTAATGACACCGCCGATAATGCATACAGAAATGGATGCAGTAGTCCGTGCGTCAGAGAAAAAGGAATTTCTGCTGAAAAAGGATGTTACGGTAGCCGTCAACGAGGGCAATACGAATTATGATATATTCCTTGCGGATAATTACCCGAACTGGAAAAGAAAGTATTTCAAAGACACACCGACAGGACTTGATGCTGTTGCAAGTAAAGAAGCCGACTGCGTTATCATCAGCAACTACCGCTACGGCAATATATCAAAACAGTGTGAAAAACTCCACCTGACAACAGTTTATACAGGTGTGGAAATGGATTTCGGCTTTACAGTCTGCAAGGGCAATACACAGCTTTATTCCATTCTTGCAAGGATAACAGACATCGTTCCCGATGCGATAATACATACCGCCCTGACTTATTATTCCACCGAAGATGTAAAAACAAGCTTTATCGATCTGATAAAGGACAATTTGTTTATTATCATGGCTACAATAGCCATTGTACTTCTCATCATACTTATACTTCTCCTGCACAGTATCAGGGCAGAAAAGAAGATAATCAAGGAAAAATATATTGTCAAAGACCTTAACAAGCGTGTATTTGTTGACGCACTTACTTCTGTAAGAAACAAAGGTGCATTTTCGGACTACATGCAGAAAATACAGGAGCAGATAGATAATAATGAGCTGTCTGAATTTGCAATAGGTATATTCGACTGTAATAACCTGAAAGTAATAAATGATCATTACGGTCACGACAAAGGCGATATATACTTAAAAACAGCCTGCCAGCTTATCTGTAAGATATTCGATCACAGTCCTGTTTTCAGGATAGGCGGAGATGAGTTTGCCGTAATATTGCAGAATAACGACTATAATAACAGAGATCAGCTTGTCAAGGAATTTGAAGATACAAAACAAACGATATGTGATACTGCCGAAAATGAATGGGAAAAAGTAAGCATTGCACTCGGCATTGCAGAATATGATCCCGAAAACGAAAGCTCAGCCACAGACACAATGCGCCGTGCGGATAAATTCATGTATGAAAACAAGCGCATACAAAAAGCCGCCAAAGCGAAAAAATAAAAGGACTGTCGCACAAGCGCAAAATAAACGCAGTGCGACAGTTCTGTTTTTGTCTGATATTAAGTGATATCCGGAAAGTGTACTGCAAATTCCACTTTCCACTTTCCACATTCCACATTTTTATAGATGGTTAGTCATTTTTTGATGAACCGGTGCTTACGTTGATGATTATTTTTGAACCGTAGGGAGCAAGGTCGCCGGCATTGTAGTTCTCATAGCCGATTACTTTGCCTTCTTCAACGGTGTCACTTTCAACATAGAAACCGGAAGCGATAAAGCCCTGTGCACTGAGAGCCTTTACGGCTGTTTCTACGGACTGACCGCTTATAGCAGGAAGTTCTCTGTTCCTTGAACCCTTGCTGACTGTTACAACGATAGTAACGCCCTTTTCGGCGGTTATGCCTGTTTTGGGACTCTGTGAAACAACAAGACCTTCTTCGTATGTGTCGTTGAATTCATCGTCCTTGGCTCTTATGATCTTGTATCCTGTATCTGCACTCTGCTTTGCGGCGAGGTCTTCATATCTCTGACCGACAAGGTTGGGAATATTTATTTTGTTGGGATCGGTATTTGATACCTGTGATTCTTCCTCAGATGTTTCTGTTGTATTCGTGAAGTTGAATGCATTCGGGTTTTTGATAACCCAGTAAATACCTGCACCCAAAAGTATCAGCAGACAGGCAAGTACTGTGAGAAGTCCCCATACAAAGCCGGGAACACCGTCCTTTTTCTTAGGATAGTGCTGTGCTGCCTGTGTCTGTACTGCACTTCTGTTTACTTCATTCTGTATAGCCTTTACAGTAGGAGCGGCTGAAAGCTGGTTTCTCATTTCCTCAAATGTCTGTATTCTGTTGAGCTTCTGTACCTGAAGACCGCTTGCAAGAGCAGTTACAACATGGGGGGGAAGTCTTTTGAATACAGCGGTGGGGATTGAGAGTTTTCCGTCAGGCTTGCGCTCGTTGCTGTTTTCAGGCAGACGACCTGTAAGTGCATAGAAAAGTGTAGCGGTAAAGCCGTAAATATCCGTAGCCTCATCAAGTATGCCTACATTCTTGTACTGCTCGGGAGCGGCACAGCCGTCCATGAGTTCAGGCTCAAAAAATCCGCCTGTGGCTCTTATATCCTTTATTGCAAACTCTGTAAGTCTGAGCTTGCCTGATGATGTAACGACCAAGTTCTCAGGTGATATTGCATAATGACCTATCTCTGCGGCATGGAGAGAAGAAAGTGTTGCAATAAGCGGCATGAACAAAGGTCTTGCAGTATTCCAGTCGATACTTCCGCCGCTTCTGCTGATGTACTCGGTAAAGGGTATTGATTCGTAATGCTCGGAAACGGTATAGGAAACGCCGTTTTCTGTAAATATATCGAATATCGGAGCAATAGCAGTAAGCTCACGAAGTCTTGCTATATTTCTGTAATATGTGAGATATTCGTCGTTGAGCTTTTTATACTGTTCCTCATAGCCGCCTCTTATAACGACCTTTGTTTTACCCTTTGCACGTCCGCATATACCTGCGGGCATGAATTCGCTGACGATAACAGTAGAACCCATATTTGTACTGTAGCCGATATATTTTGCGCCTTCTGCATTGTTGCTGATTTTTTTACCTACAATATAATTACCGTCCTGAAGGGTAGTTCCGAGAGGAAGGAAGGGAGCATTCTGCTCAGTCGATCTGTCAAACCCGCAGTACGGACAGATCTGTTCACCGTTATTTTTTTGCATACAGCCAAAGCATAGCTGTGCCATATCTGATTCCGCCATTCTCCGTACAAAAATTTTCTGCAAAGCAAGGGTGTACGGCAGTCCTTGCTTTATATCTTACAAATTATAGCACAAAGCAAATATAAAATGCAAGTTTTTAGCAATTATTCGATGACTGAATTACAAAATTGTAAACTATGCCAAAACTTGTGTCAGATTATTATTGATTATTATTGACAGCGGAGAATGGTGCTGATACAATTTATCTGAAATATTTGTAAAAAGCTTCGGGAGGACAAAATGCTGTACATTTTTGATACGGGGAGTACCGATATAGGTTTTGTTGATATGGCGGAAAAATATCTGAGTGAGCAGAGGAGAGAGCGGCTGAATTTACTTCGCTCGGAAAATGACAGGATAAACTGCTGTGCCGCCTATCTTCTTCTGAGATACGGACTGTTTAAGGAATATAATGAGAGAACTGTGCCAATTTTTGAATATGAAAAGCGTGAAAAGCCGTATCTTTCAAATATAAGCGGAGTACATTTCAATATAAGTCACTGCAAGAATGCCGCCGCATGTATATTGTCGGCTGAAAATACGGCTGTCGATATAATGGATATACGAAATGTCAAACCGTCGGTAATAAAAAGGAGCTGTTCCGAAAGTGAACAAAAAATTCTTTCGGAAAGCAGTGACGTATCACGGGGTTTTATACGTCTGTGGACAAGGAAGGAATGTTATTCCAAATATACGGGAATAGGTCTGTTAACTGATTTCCGCACCGTTACGGATGATATTCCGGAAATGAAATATATCTGTACTTTTGATATGGGGGACAGTATATTGTCGTATTATTCCCGTGAGGATAATATACGTATAGTCAATGTATCTTCGGACGAGCTTTTCGCTGGTTTATAAAAAAATTTGAAATTTGCTGATAAATGGTATATAATATAGTTTGTATAAAATTTTTTATGGTCAAAGAAAGGGAGAAGGATTTTTTATGACAAAGATAGATATTTTTTCGGGTTTTCTTGGTGCAGGAAAGACCACTCTTATCAAAAAGCTTATAAAAGAGGGCTATAAAAACGAACAGCTTGTGCTTATTGAAAACGAATTCGGCGAGATAGGCATTGACGGCGGTTTTCTCAAAGAGGCAGGCATACAGATAAACGAGATGAATTCGGGCTGTATATGCTGTTCTCTTGTCGGTGATTTCAGACAGGCTCTTACTAAGGTGCTTGACGAGTTCCATCCCGACAGAATAATTATCGAGCCTTCGGGTGTCGGCAAGCTTTCCGATGTTATCAATGCAGTAAAGACTGTTGTAAGCGATGAAGTACAGCTCAACAGCTTCATTACTGTTGCCGATGCTTCAAAATGCAAGATATATATGAAGAATTTCGGCGAGTTCTATAATAATCAGATAGAGAATGCAAGCACGATAATACTCAGCAGAACTCAGAACATGACCGATGAAAAGCTTGAAAAGGCTCTTGAGCTTCTCCGTGAGCATAACGAAAAGGCGGCTATAGTTACTACTCCCTGGGACGAGCTTACAGGTGAGCAGATACTTTCCGCAACAGAGGGTAAAGCACTTCTTACAGTTGATGATGTTCATTTTGAAGATGAATGTGATGATCCCGAATGCGAGTGTCACCACCATCACCACCATGACCATGACGATGAGGACGAGCATGAATGTCACCATCACCACCATGACCACGATGACGAGGACGAGCATGAATGTCACCATCACCACCATGACCATGACGATGAGGACGAGCATGAACATGAGTGTCACCATCACCACCATGACCATGACGATGAGGACGAATGCGAGTGTCACCATCATCACGACCACGACCATGAACACGGACATCACCATCATCACCATCATCATGCAGATGAAGTATTTACAAGCTGGGGCAAGGAAACAGCAAGAAAATATACAAAGGAAGAGATCGAAAGCATACTTTCAGCACTTTCCGATACAGAAAAATACGGTCTTGTACTCAGAGCAAAGGGTATAGTACCGGCTGTTGACGGCACATGGATACACTATGACTTTGTACCTGAGGAAAGTGATGTAAGAACAGGTACGGCAGATTATACCGGAAGAATATGCGTTATCGGTTCAAAGCTCAACGAAGAGGAGCTTGCTAAGCTCTTTAAATTATAATTTATAGTGTAAAAAGGAAAGGAGCGGACGGAATGGCAAATATACCTGTATATCTTTTTTTAGGATTTCTTGACAGCGGCAAGACAAAGTTCATACATGATACGCTTTGCGACAAACGCTTTCAGGACGGCGATAAAACGCTTGTTATTCTTTGCGAGGAAGGCGAGGAAGAACTTGATACATCCAAATATGCAGGCGGTAAGAATGTTAAAATTGTTACCCTTGAAAGCAAGGAACAGCTTACAACAAAGTTTCTTGAGGACTGTGTTAAAAAGAGCCGTGCCGAGCGTGTAATGATAGAATATAACGGTATGTGGCTTATGAATGATCTGGGTGAGGTAATGCCACGCAACTGGCAGATATATCAGATAATGATGGTGGCTGATTCAAAAACATTCGATATGTATAACAGCAATATGCGTCAGCTTGTATATGACAAAATAAGCATTACCGAGCTTGTAGCCTTCAACCGTTATAATGACAGCATTGACAAAATGAAACTGCATACTATCGTCAGGGCAATAAACCGCCGTGCCGCCATTATTTACGAATATGAGGACGGTACTGTTGAAAATGATGATATCGTTGATCCGCTCCCATTCGATATAAATGCACCTGTTATTGAGATAAAGGACGAGGATTTCGGTCTGCTTTATCTTGACGCTATGGACAAGCCGCAGAATTATGACGGTAAAACGATAAAGTTCAAGGCACTTGTTGCAAGGAGCAATAAAATGCCGAAAAACTCATTTGTCGGCGGACGTTTTGCAATGACCTGCTGTGTTGAGGATATAAGATATGTCGGCTTTATGTGCCGCTGGGATCATGCCTCCACACTTTCCAACAAAGGTTGGTACACCGTTACGGCAAAGGTAAAAGCCGAGCGTGACAAGCTTTTCGGAAACGAATTAGGTCCGATGTTCTATGTTACGGAAGCTGTATCTGCAAAAGCCCCCGAAGAAGAAACCGTATATTTCTCATAATAATTGATAATACGATAAAATAAAAATATCCCTGAGAAAGTCCGTTTGCAAACTTTCTCAGGGATTTAATTATGCATTATGAATTATGCATTATGAATTGCTTTTTTGAGTTCTTCAGTTTTGTCTGTCTTTTCCCATGAAACGCCGAGATCTTCACGTCCCATATGACCGTAAGCGGCAACATTTCTGTAGATGGGTTTGTCAAGACCGAGAGTTTTTATTATAGCGGCAGGACGAAGATCAAAGACGGTATCAACAGCCTTTGCAATAACTTCATCGGGAACAATACCCGTACCGAAAGTATCTATCATTACCGAAACAGGCTTTGCAACACCGATAGCATATGAAAGCTGTATCTCGCATTTCTTTGCAAGACCTGCGGCAACTATATTTTTAGCGGCATATCTTGCGGCATAGGCTGCACTTCTGTCAACCTTTGTAGGATCTTTTCCTGAGAAAGCACCGCCGCCGTGACGTGAATAACCGCCGTATGTGTCAACGATTATTTTTCTTCCTGTAAGACCTGTATCACCTGCAGGGCCGCCGATAACAAAACGGCCTGTCGGGTTTACAAGTATCTTTGTTTCACTGTCCATAAGCTTTGTCGGGATAACAGGCTCTATTACATATTTTTTAAGGTCACTTCTTATAGTGTCGATATCGGCTGTTTCTGCATGCTGTGTCGAGATGAGAACAGTGTCTATTCTTACCGGCTTTCCGTCATCGTCATACTCAACAGTTACCTGTGTTTTGCCGTCAGGACGAAGATATTTTATAGTACCGTCCTTGCGTACTTTTGTAAGCTGTATAGCAAGCTTGTGTGCAAGTGATATCGGCAGCGGCATGAGTTCGGGTGTTTCGTCACACGCATAGCCGAACATTATACCCTGATCGCCTGCACCTGTGCGGTTGAGCTTATCATCCTCGCCGTCACGGTATTCAAACGATGCATTAACACCCATAGCTATATCGGGTGACTGCTTGTTGAGTGTTGAGATTATAACGCAGTTATTTCCGTCAAAGCCGCTGTCTGCGGAATCATAGCCGATTGAGCATATAACTTCCCTTGCTGTTTTCTCAACATCTATATCGGCAGTTGTTGATATCTCTCCCATTATATTGATAACATTGGGAGCAGCAGTTACTTCACATGCAACATGAGCTTTGTGATCCTGTTTAAGTATTTCGTCAAGTATAGCGTCAGAAATCTGATCGCACATTTTATCGGGATGTCCTTCCGTAACGGACTCGGATGTAAAGAGATAATGAGCCATTTTGATCTTCCTTTCTTTTTCCGGTACACAAACTGTATTTCTGATTTTACATTGCACATTGTACATTGCACATTGCACATTGTACATTGTACATTGCACATTGTACATTGCACATTGTACATTGAAAAAGCCGCCCGGAATTACCGAACGGCATAAGAAACATCTCATCTTTCGGTAATACCGCAGGAATTGGCACCTTACTTTAAAAGCAGGTTGTCGGACGTCACAGGGCCTGTTCCCTCAGTCACTCCGGATAAGCTTTATATTATTTAATTGCAAGGCAAATTATAACACCGAACTTTGTCAATGTCAATGGTAAAATTCAAATATACAGCGGCTGAAATAAAAAAATATTTGACTTTCAGCCGAAAAGATATTATAAATAGCAGAACAAGGTGCTGACCGTTTACGGCAGTCCCCGAAAAGATTACAAAAGAAGTAACCGTATCATTTGGGAAGGTGAGCGGTTACTTCTTTTTTTGTTCGTTATTGTTTTTCGGATATTGAAATCGGAAAGCCGATATTATATAATTATACATAAAAATATATAAATATAAGGATATTTATAACGAAAGGGGAAGTTATTGATGATGTTTCTTGTATTGTTTGGAGTGACACTTCTTGTCAGCAGTATAGGATTCAAAAAGTATGTATGGTTCATATCGCTCGGCTACGGTTTTTCTGTATGTGCAATAGGCATAACTCTTACGGCTGTATATTTTGGACAGCTTTTTTCATCTGATAAGCTCGGTGTTCTTCTGAAATCCGCCGCAAAGAAAAAGAATCCGAAACGCTTTGTCGATACTGGACTTTATAGAATAGTAAGATGCCCGAACTATTTCGGTGAGCTTCTTATATGGACGGGGATTTTTGTCGGCGGTACAACAGCATGTGTAAATGTATGGCAGTGGATAGCGGCAGTTACGGGATATATAGGTATAGTATATGTAATGTTCAGCGGTGCAAGAAGACTTGAGGAACGTCAGAGCAGGACTTACGGTAATGATCCCGAATATCAGGCTTATTTTAAGAAAACACCTATAATGATACCTCTTATCCCTCTTTACAGCGTTATAAAGTGGAAATGGCTGGTTGCATAATAAAAATAAATCAAAAAAATGTATGGACTTTATAAAAAAATTGTTGTATAATACGATATGTATGTTAATTATCAAAATGAAGGGACGTATTTTTTTATGAAGAATATGAAGAATATAGTAAAGTCTGCGGCTGTGATAACATCTGCTGCGGCACTTCTTCTGACATCGGGATGTATGGGCGATACGAAATGGGCGTTCAAGTCGGACGAGTATTACGCTAAAAACAGCGCATGGATACTCAATACCTATATTTCTACAATGGGTGCTGTAAATAAGGCTGCCGAGAGCGATTCATCTATCAATATCAAAAACATGAACTTTGATAAGCAGGAGATAGAAGGAAAGCTTGCTAAAGACTGGGTATATGCCGAGGCTAAGGCATCATGTCTGCGTATGATAACACTCAACAAGCTTGTAAAAGAGTACAATGCAAAGGTTGACCAGAGTACATTCGATATGCAGAAGCAGATGTATCTCAACTATTACTATACTCCGAGCAAGGAATTATATGAGGAGCTTGGCGTATCAGAAGATACCTTTGTCGAAGCTTATATAATGCCTGAGGCTAATTATGATGCAGTATTCAATGCTATCTATCAGAAGGGCGGCACAAAGGCTGTAAGTGACGAGGATGTTGAAAAATATTTCACAGACAACTATGTAACATATTATTATCTCACCTATAATCTTAAAATGACTGACGATACAGGTACAAGTGTCGATATTGACGATGAAACCAAGGATAAGTACGAGGAAAACTTCAGAAAATATCAGCACATGCTCAATGACCAGTCAAAAACTACAAAGGATGTAGATGAGCAGTACAAGGTTGATTTCGGAGCAGAGGAATCAAATGGTGCTACCGAAACACAGGCTGCTGATGATATAGAAAATGCAGATCTCAAAAAAGCTGTTCAGGATGCAGCTGAGAAAAAGGCTGAAATCGTTACTATAAATGATAAGGTATATCTTATCTACAAGGGCAGCATAAAGGAAAAGGCTGCCGATATCAAGCCCGATGATGAGATCACTGAAGAAAACAGCGGTGCTGTATCAAGAAATTCAATTGTTTCAAAGATGAAGGCTGAGGAATATAAGGAGTTTTTCGAGGATGAGCTTGATAAGCTCAAATATGTAAGAAACGATGCCTGCATAGCAAAATATTCCGTAATGAGAACTGTTGATATCCTTAAAAAAAGAGCAGGTAATTGATGCTGATAAAGATCTCTTGTCTTGAAAAAGACAGGAGATCTTTTAGTGTGTATGGGGCAGTGTTGCTATTGCACAAATTATACGTCTGAATGCCTGTTAAAAAAGTAATAAATTATATGCTATTATATTAGAATTGTGAACAATATTCGATAGACAAAATGATAAAAATCTGATATTATAATAAATTGAATATATGGTTAATGGATGAAAGAAATATTTTTGAAAATTCAGAATCCACTTGAATGAAGCCGCTGAATTTTGTAGAATATTAAGAAGGGTGTATGGCTTTTGGATAATGTACTGATAATATCATCAAGTGAGGGCGGTATAGATGCTCTTTCACAAATGCTGAAAGCCGAATACAAAAGCGTGGTAACTGTTGCCAAAAACGGCTCTGAGGGCAGGATTATGTTATCCGGCAATGACTATGACCTTATATTCATAAATCTTCCGCTCAGTGATGAGTCGGGCGATTCGCTTGCGGAATATGCGGCGGAAAGGTCTTCGGCGGCAATATTGATGCTTGTAAAAGCAGAACTTGAACGTCAGCTTGAAGATAAATTTTCGCAGAACGGAGTGTTCGTTCTTGCAAAGCCGATCAATAAATACCTTCTTGTAAAATCACTGCGCTTTATTGATGCCATGAGCAGACGAATGAAAATAATACATGATGAAAATGTCCGCCTGCAAAGAAAAATAGATGATACAAGACTTGTAAACCGTGCAAAAGGCATACTTATGGAATATTTTTCCATGACAGAACCGCAGGCACATAAATATCTCGAGCGGCAGGCAATGGATCTCAGGATAAGCAAAACAGAGGTCGCTAAAAGACTTCTCAGTACATACGAAAACTGAGTTCTTATAATACGCTTTGTCCTTCGCCGGAAACGGCGGAGCTTTAAATATAAAAACAGGACAGAGACCCTTTAAGCGAAAAGAAAGGAAGGATGGTCAAAAATGAAAAAAAGAGCCTACCTTATTTTGGAAAACGGAGACATCTACGAGGGTTATGCCTTCGGAGCGGAAAAGGAAACAATAGGTGAGCTTGTATTCACAACGGCAATGTCCGGCTACATTGAAACACTCACTGATCCGAGCTATTTCGGACAGCTTGTTTGTCAGACATTTCCGCTTATAGGCAATTACGGAGTTATGCCCTCAGACTTTGAGAGCAAAAAGCCTGCCCTTGCAGCTTACATTGTAAGAGAATGGTGCGAAAAACCGTCTAATTTCAGGAGTGAGGGTGAGATCAACACCTTCCTTAAAGAAAATGATATACCGGGTATTTTCGGTATAGACACACGCTGCCTTACAAAAACTGTAAGAGAATACGGCGTTATGAATGCAAAGCTGACATATACACGTCCTGAAAGCGCCGATGCAGAGCAGCTTAAGGGATTCAAGGCAGCCAATGCAGTAAAGAGCGTTACAATTTCTGCTCCTGAACAGCATATGGCAGAAAACGGCAAGTATAATGTAGTTATGATGGATTTCGGTGCAAAGCGTCATATATGGAAAGAGCTTGTCAACAGGGGCTGTAATGTTACGGTAGTACCCAGCAGCACAACTGCCGAGGAAATAAAGGCTATGGCTCCCGATGGTATCATGCTTTCAAACGGCCCCGGAGATCCTATGGATAACCCTGAGGTAATAGAGCAGCTAAAAATACTCAGCAAGGAAAAGATACCTACCTTTGGCATCTGTCTCGGTCATCAGCTTTTTGCCGCTTCACAGGGTGCAAAGACAGAAAAGCTCAAATACGGTCACAGAGGCGAGAACCAGCCTGCTACAGATACACAGACAGGCAGAGTTTACATAACCAGCCAGAACCACGGCTATGCAGTAGTAGGATCATCACTTCCCGAAAATGCATATGTAAGCTTCGTAAATGCAAATGACGGTACTTGCGAGGGTATTACATATACAGATATGCCGGCGTTTACCGTACAGTTCCATCCGGAAGCATGCGGTGGTCCGCTTGATACAGCATTCCTTTTTGATAAATTCGTTACAATGATACAGGAGGGTAAGAACAATGCCTAAGGATAGTAGTATAAAAAGAGTTCTTGTTATCGGCTCAGGTCCTATAGTAATAGGTCAGGCTGCCGAATTTGACTATGCAGGTACACAGGCATGCCGTGCCCTTAAAGAAGAAGGTCTTGAGGTTATCCTCGTAAACTCTAACCCTGCAACTATAATGACAGATAAGGCTATGGCAGATAAGGTGTATATCGAACCCCTTACACTTGAAACTGTCAAGAGAATAATAGTTAAGGAACAGCCCGACTCACTGCTTTCAACACTCGGCGGTCAGACAGGTCTTACACTTTCAATGCAGCTTGCAAAGGAAGGCTTCCTTAAAAAGCATGGTGTAAAGCTCCTTGGTGCTAATCCCGAAACAATAGACAAGGCTGAGGACAGACAGATGTTCAAGGACACAATGGAGTCTATCGGTCAGCCCGTTATCCCGTCAACAGTTGTAAATGATGTACATTCGGCTGTTGAGTTTGCAAATGAAATAGGCTATCCCGTAATAATACGTCCTGCATTTACACTCGGCGGTACAGGCGGCGGTATTGTAAAGAATGAAGATGAGCTTCGTGAGATAACCGCAAACGGTCTTGAGCTTTCACCTATAACACAGGTCCTTGTCGAGAAGTGTATATCAGGCTGGAAGGAAATAGAGTTTGAGGTAGTGCGTGACAGGGCAGGAAATGCTATAACAGTCTGCTCGATGGAAAATGTCGATCCTGTAGGCGTACATACAGGCGACAGTATCGTTGTCGCTCCTACAGTAACTCTTGCCGATAAGGAATATCAGATGCTCAGAAGTGCGGCTCTTGATATAGTCCGTGCTCTCGGCGTTGAGGGCGGCTGTAACTGTCAGTTCGCACTTGAACCCGAAAGCTTTAAATATGCCGTAATAGAGGTAAACCCCAGAGTTTCACGTTCATCTGCACTTGCATCAAAGGCAACAGGCTATCCGATAGCAAAGGTTGCTGCAAAGCTTGCTATAGGCTATACTCTCAATGAGATAAAGAATGCCGTAACAGGCACTACTTATGCATGCTTTGAGCCTGCAATAGACTATATAGTAGTAAAATTCCCGAAGTGGCCGTTTGATAAGTTCGTATATGCAAAGAGAACACTCGGTACACAGATGAAGGCTACAGGCGAAGTAATGTCAATAGCACCGACATTTGAACAGGCTATAATGAAGGCTGTAAGAGGTGCAGAGATACACCATGATACAATGTCCTCACCTAAATTCGAGGAAATGAGCAATAATGAGATACGTGAAAAGCTTTATGTCTGTGACGACGAGCGTATGTTCTGCGTATATGAGGCACTCAAAAGAGGTATCAGTGTAGACGAGATACACGAGATAACCATGATAGATGAATGGTTCCTCTACAAGTTCCTTAACCTTGCAGAATGCGAGAAAAAACTTAAAAACGCAAAGCTTACAAGAGATCTTTATATGGAAGCAAAGAATTACGGCTTCCTTGACAAGACTATAGAAGCTCTTACGGGCGATAAAGTAACAGATCCGCTTGTTCCTGTATATAAGATGGTTGATACCTGTGCGGCTGAATTTGCGGCTGAAACACCTTATTTCTATTCTACATTTGATTCCGACAATGAAGCCGATGCTTTCATAAAGGAAAAGAATTCCGACCGCAAGACTATAATAGTATTCGGTTCAGGCCCGATAAGAATAGGTCAGGGCATTGAGTTCGACTATGCCTCGGTTCACTGTGTATGGGCACTCAAGAAGGCAGGCTATGATGTTGTTATCGTAAACAACAACCCCGAAACAGTTTCCACTGACTTCGATACAGCCGACAGACTTTATTTCGAGCCGCTCACAAATGAGGACGTTATGGGCATAATCAAGACTGAAAAGCCCTATGGCGTTGTTGTTGCATTCGGCGGTCAGACTGCTATCAAGCTTACAAAATATCTCAGTGACAACGGTGTAAACATACTCGGTACATCGGCAGACAGTATAGACATGGCTGAGGACAGAGAGCGTTTTGACGAGCTTCTTGAACTCCACAACGTTAAGCGTCCCGAGGGCTTTACTGTAATGACTACCGCAGAAGCACTTGATGTAGCCGAGAGAATAGGCTATCCTGTTCTTATGCGTCCTTCATACGTTCTCGGCGGTCAGAATATGATAATCGCTTTCAACGAGGCAGATATCAAAGAATACATGGCTATCATACTTGCACAGGATATAGAAAATCCGATACTCATAGACAAGTATCTTTCAGGTACTGAACTTGAAGTAGATGCTATCTGTGACGGTGAGGAAATACTCATTCCCGGTATCATGCAGCATGTTGAACGTGCCGGCGTACATTCGGGCGACTCTATCGCAGTATATCCTGCATGGAACATAAGCGATGAGATGACAGAAAATATTATCAATACTTCAAAGAACCTTGCTGTTTCACTCAAAACAAAAGGTCTTGTAAATATACAGTATCTTATCTATGAAGGAAAGCTTTATGTTATAGAGGTAAATCCCCGTTCATCAAGAACTATTCCTTATATCAGCAAGGTAACAGGCGTTCCTATGGTAGATCTTGCAACAAGAGCTATGCTCGGAGAAAAGCTTGCAGATATGGGCTACGGTACCGGTCTTTACAAGAGATCACCGTATGTTGCAGTTAAAGTACCGGTATTCTCATTTGAAAAGCTTATAAATGTTGATAACCAGCTCGGTCCGGAGATGAAATCAACAGGTGAGGTACTCGGTATCGCAAACACACTTGAAGAGGCTCTCTACAAGGGACTTATCGCAGCCGGCTACAAGATGACAAAGCAGGGCGGTGTATTCATAACTGTGCGTAATCCCGATAAGAAAGAAATAGGCGATGTTGCAAAGAAGTATGACGAGCTTGGCTTTACACTTTATGCTACAAAGGGTACGGCACAGACTCTCAGAAACTATGGTCTTGATGTTATCGAGGTTGACAAGATACACGAGAACAGCAAGGACAACACTCTTACACTTATCGAGAGCGGAAAGATAAACTATGTTATCTCAACATCATCAAAGGGCAGAATACCTACCCGTGACAGCGTTAAGATAAGACGTAAGACTGTTGAGAGAAATATCCCATGTCTTACATCTATAGATACAGCAAATGCACTTGCAGATTCTCTCAAGAGCAGATATTCCGAATACAGCACAGAGCTTGTTGATATAAACAATATGAGAACAGAAAAGGTAAAGCTTAAATTCACAAAAATGCAGGGCTGCGGTAATGACTATATTTACTTCAACTGCTTTGAACAGAAGATAAATAATCCTGAAGGTCTTAGTGTACGTTTTGCCGACAGACGTTACGGAATCGGCGGTGACGGCGTAATACTTATATGCCCGTCAGACTATGCTGATGCAAAAATGAAGATGTACAACCTTGACGGCAGTGAAGGCAAGATGTGCGGTAACGGTATACGCTGTGTAGGTAAGTACCTCTTTGATCACAACATGGTAAGCGGAGATACCATAACTGTTGAAACTCTCAGCGGCATAAAAACTCTTAAAGCATTCCGCCATGACGGAGTTGTGGATGTACTCAGAGTAGATATGGGCAAGGCTGTACTTGCATCTTCCGAAATACCTGTTGCTATAAACAAGCCGAAAGTAATAAACGAGCCTGTAACAATAGGCGGTACTGAATATAACATAACCTGTGTATCTATGGGCAATCCGCACAGTGTTGTATTCTGCAACAATGTACAGAAGATAGATCTTGAAAAGATAGGCCCGCTCTTTGAAAACAGCGAGCTGTTCCCCGAAAGAGTAAACGCTGAATTCGTTAAGGTCATTGATGAACATACAATAGAAATGAGAGTATGGGAAAGAGGCAGCGGCGAAACATGGGCTTGCGGTACAGGTGCATGTGCCGTAGCAGTTGCAGCAGTTGAAAACGGACTCTGCAAGAAGAATGAGCCTATAACCGTTAAGCTCAAGGGCGGAAATTTAGTTATCGAATACACCGATGATACTGTATATCTCACAGGTTATGCAGAAACAGTATTTGAAGGAGAAATTGAGTTATGACGACAAAGTACATTTTCGTAACAGGCGGCGTTGTTTCGGGACTTGGCAAGGGTATAACTGCTGCCTCTCTCGGAAGACTTCTTAAAGCAAGAGGTCTTAAAGTAGCCGCTCAGAAGCTCGATCCCTATATAAATGTGGATCCGGGTACAATGAGCCCGTTTCAGCACGGCGAAGTATATGTTACCGAGGACGGCGCTGAAACAGACCTTGATCTCGGTCACTATGAAAGATTCATAGATGAAAACCTCAATAAGTTCTCCAACCTTACAACAGGTAAGGTATATTCAAACGTACTTGAAAAGGAGCGCCGTGGTGATTACCTCGGCGAGACTGTTCAGGTAATACCTCATATAACCAATGAGATAAAGTCATTTATTTATGAAGTCGGCAAGGATTCGGCAGCTGATATAGTAATAACCGAAATAGGCGGAACTGTCGGCGATATTGAGAGCCAGCCTTTCCTTGAAGCTATCAGACAGGTATCTGTTGAAGTAGGCAAGGAAAACAGCCTGTTCATACACGTTTGTCTTGTACCGTACATAAAGGGCAGTGAGGAGCATAAATCCAAGCCTGCCCAGCATTCAGCAAAGGAGCTGCGTTCACTCGGAATAAATCCCGATATTATGGTACTCCGCTGTGACGAGCCGCTTGAGCCGAGCATATTCAAGAAAATTGCTATGTTCTGTAACGTAAAACCCGACTGCGTTATAGAAAATATGACTATACCGGTACTTTATCAGGCACCTATGATGCTTGAAAAGGCTAATTTCAGTGATATAGTCTGCCGTGAGCTTAAAATAGATGCTCCAAAGCCGGATATGAGCGAATGGCTTGAAATGCTTGACAGGATAAATTCCCGTGACAAGCACGTTAAAATAGCACTCTGTGGTAAGTATGTACAGCTCCATGACGCTTATCTTTCTGTTGCCGAAGCACTTCATCATGCAGGCTATGAGAACAGCGCATTCGTTGAGATAGAATGGGTTGACACAGAGCTTATCACGGAATATACGGTAGATGAGCTTTTAGGTCATGTTGACGGCATACTTGTTCCCGGCGGATTTGGCAACAGAGGTATCGAGGGCAAGATAATGGCGGCAAAGTATGCAAGAGAGCATGATATCCCGTATCTTGGAATATGTCTCGGAATGCAGACAGCCGTTATCGAATATGCAAGAAATGTACTCGGCTTCAAGGATGCGAACTCGGGCGAGTTTGACAAAACCAGTGAGCATAAAGTCATAGACCTTATGCCTGACCAGAAAGGTATCGTTGATATGGGCGGTACTATGCGTCTTGGCGCATATCCCTGCAAGATACGCAAGAATACTATAATGGAGCGTTCTTACGGTGTAGGAGAAATAATGGAGCGTCATCGTCACCGTTATGAATTCAACAATGAGTTCCGCTCACAGATAGAAGAAAATGGAATGGCTGTTACAGGTACATCACCTAACGGACTTCTTGTTGAAGCTGTTGAGATACCCTCACACCGTTTTTATATCGGTGTCCAGTATCATCCCGAATTCAAGAGCCGTCCGAACCATGCACACCCGCTTTTCAGGGAGTTTGTAAAGGCTGCTCTTAAATAATAATATAATATCTCACACGGTATGTTCTTAAACGGACATACCGTGTTTTTTTGAGATCAGGCTCCCTCTGTGAGGGAGCTGGCAGCGAAGCTGACTGAGGGAGTTATAACCTGCGGTCAGTTTAAAACCAGCGAAGCGGAAAGAGAAAGATATATTTACAGTTTTTGATTAAGCCATAGCGAAGCATTTTACAATTTGAACCATAAATTTATCTGTTAATTGAAAGTATGCTTTTTGCGAAGCTGCATGAAGAACTCCTTCCGGCACTTCGTGCCACCTCCCTCAATGAGGGAGGCATATATTTTATAGAATTATAGTATTAAAGTGAGATGGAAAAAGCCTGTCATATATTACTTTTTTAGCATAATATGGTATATGATACGTTTTTTGGTTTTTTATATAACGAAGCTGTATTTTTTGAGTATAATATATAAAAAATAAGTCAAAAAATGTGCGAAAATACTATTGGTTAGTGTCGTTTTTTGTAGTATAATATTTATATTTGTGTATTATGATTATTGTTCCGGAAGCATGGCAGAATTTGCTTATATAAATCGGGCGGAGGAAAGAGAATGAGATTACATGGTATAAAAATACCGCACAAAAAGAATACGGCAGGCATGGCACCTGTTAAAATACCTGTGCCGGGAACTGTTTCCATACCGATGTCTATGCATATCGGCAGTCCGGCAAAGGTTATAGTGAAAAAAGGCGATCCCGTAAAGGTCGGACAGCTTATAGGTGAGGCTGTCGGCTTTATGTCATCGGATATACATGCAAGCGTTTCGGGAAAGGTACAGAAAATAGATGAGGTCGTATCATCAAACGGACAAAAAATATCAAGTGTCGTTATAGAGTCCGACGGTAAGCAGGAGCTTTGTGAAAGCATAAAGCCGCCGGTTGTAAAGGATTTTGAAAGCTTTGTAAAGGCTGTAAGAGAAAGCGGAGTTGTAGGACTCGGCGGTGCAGGCTTTCCAAGCTTTATTAAATTGGGTGTAAATGACCTTTCAAAAATAGATGCAGTTGTAATAAATGCCGCAGAGTGTGAGCCTTATATAACTTCTGACACAAGAACCATGATTGACAAGACGGAATATATTTTCAAGGGTATAGACGCAATAAGAAATTATATGAAGGTAAAGCGTTTTATCATAGGTATTGAAAGCAACAAGCCCGAAGCTGTAAAAGAACTTAAAAAGTATGCCGATACTATTGATGATGTTGAAATAAAGGTTCTGCCGTCCATATATCCTCAGGGCGGTGAAAAGGTGCTTGTTTTCAATACAATGAAAAGGATAATCCCTCGCAAAAGACTGCCGATAGATGTAGGTGTCGTTGTCATAAATGTAACGACGCTTGCTTTTATAGGAGAATATCTTGAAACGGGAAAGCCGCTTGTTGAAAAATGTGTTACGCTTGACGGCTCGGCTGTGAAAAACCCGAAAAATGTTATAGTGCCTATCGGTACATCTGTATATGATCTTGTTGCCGGAGCCGGAGGTCTTAACTGCCACCCGAAAAAAGTCATTTACGGCGGCCCTATGATGGGAATAGCTGTCCCGTCACCCTATGAGCCTGTATTGAAAAATACCAACGCAATTATAGTCATGGATCCGAAAGAATCCGTTCAGCCTGAAACAACACCGTGTATAAGCTGCGGTGCGTGTACGAATCATTGTCCTTTCAGGCTCGACCCGAAAGCTATATCAAGAGCGTATAAGCTTGGTGACTGTGAAGCTCTTGCAAAGCTTTGTGTTGATATATGCATGGAATGCGGCTGCTGCTCGTATGTCTGCCCTGCAAACAGACCTCTCGTGCAGACAAACAAGCTCGCAAAGAAAAAGCTCAGAGAATATATTTCGGAAAAAAATAAAGTCAAAAAGGAGGAAAACAAAAGTGACTAAGCTCATACTTTCTGTTTCACCTCATATCTACGGTAAACGTACAACACAGAAAATAATGCTTGATGTCATAATAGCACTTCTTCCTGCCGCTGTTGCATCGGTGCTGATATTCGGCCCGAGAAGTTTACTTGTTATCGGTGTGTGTATAGCAGTCTGTGCAGGATCGGAGTTTGCCTTTGAAAAGCTTTGTAAGCGTAAAAATACTTTATATGACCTTTCGGCAATAGTAACCGGAATGCTTCTTGCTTTCAATCTGCCTGTAAGCATACCGCTCTGGCAGGCTGCATTCGGAAGTATCGTTGCGATTATAGTTGTAAAGCAGCTTTTCGGCGGTATAGGTCAGAATTTTGCAAATCCGGCGATAACCGCAAGGATAGTTATGATGACGGCATTTTCCGGAACTATGACAAACTGGATATATTCGGGTACACCTAAAACACCCGATGCAATATCATCTCCCACACCGCTTATAGCTGCGGCAAAAGGGACAGCTTCAATGATGCCTTCATATACGGATCTTCTCTTGGGCAGACACGGAGGCTGTCTTGGAGAGACCTGTGCGATTGCACTTATTTTGGGAGGAATATACCTTCTTATAAGACGTGTCATATCATGGCACACACCTGTGGCATTTATCGGAACAGTTGCACTCATGTCATTTATATGCGGAAAGGATCCGCTTTATCAGATACTTTCCGGAGGACTTATATTAGGTGCATTTTTTATGGCAACGGATTATGCGACAACACCGCCGACAAAGCTTGGCAAGCTTGTATTCGGTATAGGCTGCGGACTTATAACGATACTAATACGTTTCTGGGGAAATCTTCCCGAGGGCGTATCGTTCTCTATACTTCTTATGAATATATTCACGCCGTATATTTCAAAGCTTACTCGTATGAAACCTCTTACCGGAGGTGTTGAACTGTGAAGGATATCTTAAAGCCTATAATCGTTCTTGCGGCAATATGCCTTTTTGTAACGGCAAGTCTTGCATATGTAAATATAAGGACCGAGCCTGTAATAAAAGCCACTGAGGAAAGGGCGACTTCAAGTGCAAGGCATGAAGTGCTGAAAGAGGCTGACGAATTTGAAAAGATAGATAAAGTAAAGCTTCCCGAAGGTGCAGTTGAAGCATATAAGGGAAATGATGATTCCGGATATGCCATAGTCGTAAAGGTAAAGGGCTACGGCGGAGATATAAAACTAATGTGCGGTATAAGAAACAACGGTACTATGGAGGGCATAAAGACACTTACTCACAGTGAAACAAGCGGTATCGGTTCAAGAGTGGTCGATAACAAGTCCTCATATAAAGAAAAATTTGTCGTAACAACAGCTCAGACATACGGTGATGTTGACAGTATATCGGGAGCTACAATATCTTCAACGGCATATAAAAAAGGTATAGGTATTGCCTTTGACGCTTTCGGAGCTATCAGGGAGGCAGGCTTATGAAAACACTGAATAATTTTTCAAAGGGTATAATAAAGGAAAATCCCGTGCTTGTGCTTGTTCTGGGAACGTGTCCGACACTTGCGACATCTACAAGTGTTATAAATGCTCTCGGAATGGGAGCGGCGGCAACATGTGTGCTTGTTTTTTCAAATATACTGATATCTGCACTCAGACATGTAATACCCGATAAAGTGCGCATACCGTGTTATATAGTACTTATCGCCGGTCTTGTAACAGCCGTTCAGATGCTTGTAAAAGCGTATGCACCCGAACTTGATGAGTCACTGGGAATATATCTTCCCCTTATAGTAGTCAATTGTATAATACTCGGACGTGCGGAGATGTATGCAAGCAAAAATAATGTGTTTGATTCGGCTGTTGACGGTTTCGGCATGGGAATAGGCTTTACACTTGCACTGTTTCTTATGGCTACCATACGTGAAACATTCGGTCATGGTACATTCTGCGGTATGGAGATACCTGTCCTGAAAGATAATAATATATCCATTCTTACAATGGCACCCGGTGGATTTTTCGTATTCGGACTGCTTATAGCGGCTGTGAATAAATTTGCAAAGCATAAGCCTAAGAAAAAGGGTTTCGGCTGTGCGGGATGTCCTCAGGCGGCTGTCTGTGCAAATGCGGACTGTGAATCATGTTCCGGTACTGCGGAGGAGGATTAATAATGACAAAGCTTATAATCATAATGCTGTCTGCGGTATTTATAAACAACTATGTTCTGTCAAGATTTTTAGGTATATGCCCGTTTCTTGGAGTATCAAAAAAGCTCGGTTCTGCAACAGGAATGAGTATAGCCGTAATATTCGTCATGCTTATGGCAACGGCTGCAACCTATCCGATACAGAAATATCTGCTTGATCCCAATGGTTTAGGTTATCTGCAAACGATAGTGTTCATACTTGTGATAGCGGCACTTGTACAGCTTGTTGAGATAGTAATGAAAAAGTACACGCCCGCACTTCACCATTCACTCGGAGTTTATCTTCCGCTGATAACGACAAACTGTGCTGTTTTAGGTGTTACGATACTGAATATAGACGAGGGCTATACCTTTATAGAGGCTATGGTAAATTCACTCGGCAGCGGACTTGGATTTTTTCTTGCTATGGTCATGTTTTCAGGTGTACGCTCAACTATGGAGGGCAGCGATATTCCCGAAAGCTTCAAGGGACTTCCTATAACGCTTGTGGCGGCGGCAATAACCTCACTGTCATTCCTTGGCTTTGGCGGAGTTATAGAAAACCTGTTTGCATAACGGAGGTACTTTTCAATGAATGAAATTCTGACTGCGGTAATACCTGTTGTCATAATAGGCATAGTATGTGCAGCCGTACTTGTGATAGCGTCAAAGCTTATGGCTGTCAAGGAGGATAAACGCTTTTTTGAGATAAGGGAATGTCTTCCGGGTGCTAACTGCGGAGCCTGCGGTTATGCCGGATGTGACGGTTATGCAAAGGCACTTTGTGAAAATGCAGATGTAAAGACAAATCTTTGTGTTCCCGGAGGGGATTCCGTTTCAAAGCAGATAAGCGGTGTACTCGGAGTTGAGTATTCCGAGGTAATGAAATATACTGCCGTCGTACACTGCGGCGGTGACTGCACATGTACAAATGACAAGGCATATTATGAAGGCATAAAGAGCTGTGAGGGCGCAAAATTACTGTACGGCGGCAAGGAAAAATGCATATACGGCTGTATCGGACTTGGTGACTGTATGAATGTCTGTCCTCATAATGCGATATGTATAAAAAACGGTGTTGCTTTTATTGATGCGGATGATTGTGTCGGATGCGGTCTTTGTGTAAAAACCTGTCCTAACGGTCTTATATCTCTTGTTCCCGATACGGACAGGGTAATTGTTACATGCAGCAACAAGGATAAGGGTGCATTGACTAAAAAAGTCTGTGATAACGGCTGTATCGGCTGTAAGAAGTGCGAAAGAAGCTGTACAAAAGGCGCTGTTAAGGTTACAGACAACTGTGCTGTCATAGATTATGAAAAATGTGTCGGTTGTCCTGATTTTGCAGTATGTGCGGAGGTTTGCAGTTCAAAGTGCATAACTGTCGATAAAAGAAACAAGGAAACAGAAAATAAAAACCAATAACAAAAACGGTGCGGCAGGTCATTGTCTGACGCACCTGTTTTTTATCCTTTTGTGTATATGCTTTTCAACTATAATAGAGTAAAAGGTGCAAAGCTTCGATTTTTCTCCGTTGTGCATATTAACATATAATATTGACAAACAATTAAGATAATAGTAAAATTATGATAGTCGGTCAAACGATTATATAAGGGAGGGGACAGAGCTGTGAAAAATTTCTTTAAGATACTTCTTCTCAATCTTGGTATCGCTCTCCTGAATGTGATATTGTTTTCCAAAGGTCTTGTAGGTCTTACCTTTACGGGAGGTGCTGTTACTACAGCACTTGCAGTTACCGCAGTTGTAATGAGCCTTATCGCTTTCGGCTATGGAAATTATACTTTGCTTTTCAGCGAGCCGAAAACACAGTCTGTAAAATTCCTTAAAGGTACGGAGTTTTCTACATCAAAGGAATATATAGACGCTCTCAGCGATGCAAAAGGAAAAAACGTCTTTGACGAATGCATAGATAATGCTATTGAGCAGGTCTACAGAATGGACGATAAGGACAAGGCACTTGACAGCATACTTGAACAGTTCTTTGAGCCGCAGGAAATAACCTTTACAAGATTTCAGAATGCCATAGATTCCGTCAAGGCTATTTTCTTTAATAATATAAAGAAAATGATAAACAGGATGATGATATTCGACTACAAGGACTATAAAAAGCTTGTACAGAAAATACATTATTCACGGAATGTAAACGGTGTCGGAGTAAACTCAAAGGCTGTTGGCGATCAGCTCAAAATATATAACGAGCATATAAGCTATGTGTACGGTCTTGTAGAGATGAACGAAAATGTTCTTACAAAGCTTGACAAGCTTCTGCTTGAAATATCCAAGCTTGATGACCTTGATGAACAGGGCCTTGAAAATATAGCAGCAATTCAGGAAATAAACGATCTTATAGCACAGACAAAATATTATAAGCTTTGACAGGAGGGTAAACAATGTCAGGATCAACAGGTAAAAAAATAGCGATATTCGCAGTAATAGCTCTTGTTGTTTTCGGAGCTGTATTTCTGGGTATAACGCTGACAAAGGATGTAGGAAAAACACAGGATCAGATAACCGGTGAAGAGGCTGAAAAAAAGATAGGCGATCTTCTTTCGCAGGTAAAGGTCGAAAATGTCAATACAAAAAAAGCAGCTATTGATGACAGTGACTTGCTTTCCGAGGATGAGGAGCTTCCCGATATTCAGAAAAGCTATCCTCTTACCGTTACAGGCAGCGGCAATATAAATATTGAGATATTCTCATCACCCGAAAAAGCCGGTACAGGTACAGACGGCTGGCTCAATGAAGTAGCGGAAGATTTCAACAAAGAGAATTTTTCAGTGAACGGAAAAACAATATCCGTTTCTATCCGTTCCGTATCATCAGGTCCTGCATTCGATTATATCAGGACAGGAAAGTATATCCCCGATGCAATATCACCTTCAAATGAATTCTGGGGAAAGATGCTTCAGGCAAGCGGTGTTGAAACAACTCTCAAGGAGAAAAAACTTGCAGGAAATACGGCAGGTGTACTTCTGTCAAAAAGCAAGTATAAAGAAATAATTGATAAATACGGCGCAGTAAACATGAAGGTTATTTCACAGGCTACAGCTTCAGGCGAGATAGCTATGGGCTATACAAACCCGTTTGTAAGCTCGACAGGTCTTAACTTCCTCGTAAGCACACTGTACACCTATGATGCAGATGATCTTCTGAGTGAGAAGGCTGTTGAAGGCTTCAAGCTTTTTCAGGAGAATGTACCTCTTGTATCTTACAATACTCTCCAGATGAGAAAGTCTGCCGAGTCGGGTTCTCTTGATGCACTTGTAATGGAAAGCCAGCTTTATAACAACGATGCTTCACTCAATGTAAACTATGTGTTCACTCCGTTTGGTGTAAGGCATGACAATCCGATGTATGCACTCGGAAAGCTCTCTGCTGATAAGAATACAGTTCTTGAAAAGTTCTGTGAGTACTGTCTTACCGAAAAGGCACAGAATCATGCCAAAGAGTATGGCTTCAATCAGAATGAAAAGTATAAGAGCGAGCTTCCCGATACTATCAAGGGCGAACAGCTCATACAGGCTCAGAAACTCTATAAGGAAAACAAAAACAGCGGCAGACCTATTATCGCAGTATTTATTGCCGATACATCAGGCAGTATGAGCGGCGAGCCTATAAACGAGCTTCAGAAGTCACTCATAAACTCAATGCAGTATATCAGCAAGAATAATTATATCGGACTTATCTCATATAACAACAAGGTATATATGAACCTTCCTATAGCAAAGTTTGATATAAACCAGCAGGCACTTTTCAAGGGTGCTGTACAGAGCCTTGACGCAACAGGTCAGACAGCAACCTATGATGCACTTGTTGTCGCAATAGATATGATAAACAAGGCTAAGGAAGCACAGCCTGATGCCAAGACTATGATATTCCTTCTCAGTGACGGCGAACAGAATGTCGGTTTTTCACTAAACGATATCGACTCTGTAGTAAAGAACTATCAGATACCGATATATTCAATCGGCTACAATGCAAATATCGAAGCTCTGAAAAGAATATCCGAAATAAACGAGGCGGCTACTATAAATGCCGACAGTGATGATATAGTTTATCAGTTAAAGAATCTCTTTAATTCGGAGATGTAATAATAAAAAACAAAACAGGAGGAAAAAACAATGGGATTTTCAATGGATCTGCCTGACGTAGAGGCCGTAAAGGAAGAAGTCAAGGAGGAGCTTGTACCTGCTCCCGAAACTAAGGAAAAGCTTGAAAAGGCAGCAGACAGCAACACCGACGAGCTTTTTAAATTCGACCTCGGTTCACTTGAGGACAGACGTAATATAGTTACGTCAATAGATACTTTCGGTACAGATATAGTGGAAAAATCCACACAGAAGAATGAACTTCTCAATGTCAGACTCGTAGACCTTACAAAAATGGGCGGAGAAAACGGCGAAGTCGTAAACGGGTTAAGTCAGCTCCAGACTCAGATGAAAGACCTTGATCCTTCGGGTATCGACTTTGCAAAGAAAGGCCCTCTCGGTAAGCTTTTCAACCCGATAAGAAACTATTTTGCAAAGTTTGAAAAGGCTGATGACGTTATCGCAAAGACAATAGAATCTCTCGGCAGGGGAAAGGGCGTACTCAAGCGTGACAATATGACTCTTGAAGTTGAGCAGCTTGCACTCCGTGACCTTACCAAAAAGCTCTCCCAGCAGATAGAGCTTGGAATGGATATGGACGAGGCTATAACCAATGCAATTGACAAGGCAAAAGTTGAGAATGTCGATGAGGAGAGAATAAAGTTCATCGAGGAAGAAGTACTTTTCCCGCTCCGTCAGAGAGTTATGGATATGCAGCAGATGCAGGCAGTAAATATGCAGGGTATTATCGCTATGGAGATAGTAAGACGCAATAACAAGGAGCTTATCCGTGCGGTAGAACGTGCGGAGAATGTTACCGTATCTGCACTCAGGATAGCAGTTACTGTTGCAAGTGCACTCTATAATCAGAAGATAGTCCTTGAAAAGGTAAACGCTGTAAATGAAGCTACAAACAAGCTCATCGGCGCAACATCAAAGATGCTCAAGGAGCAGGGCGCTACTATACAGCAGCAGGCTATGGAAACAAATATCTCTGTCGATACACTCAGGGCAGCATTTGCCGATACCTTTGAAGCACTCGATTCCGTAACGGAATACAAGGCAAGAGCACTTCCGCAGATGAAGACAACAATATCCGAATTCAGAAAGCTTGCTGATGAGGGAGAAAAGCGCATACTGAAAATGGAAGCAAGAGAAACAGAGATAAACAAGCTCAAGGGTAATACAACGGACACACAGAAACTTAATTAATTGTTAAATTTTCACAAAGAAAGCATGACATTTTCGTCATGCTTTTTGTTTGAATATAATTGATTTTATGAAAATTATACTATATCATAATAAACAGTTAATCTGATTTTTGGATAAGGAGTGTAAAACGTATGGAAATATTAAGGACACAAAACCTCGTAAAAACCTACGGTACTGGAGAAAACACATTCAACGCTGTTGATGATGTTTCGTTCAGTGTTCAGCAGGGAGAGTTTGTTGCTATAGTCGGTGCGAGCGGCAGCGGCAAAAGTACTCTTATGCATATGCTCGGCGGCGTTGACAGACCGACAAGCGGCAGTATCGTTATAAACGGTCAGGATATTACAGGAATGACAAATGACCAGCTTGCAGTTTTCCGCAGACAGCAGGTAGGTATCGTCTACCAGTTCTATAACCTTATACCGATACTTACAGCCGAGGAAAATGTCGTTCTTCCTATACAGCTTGACGGCAGAAAGCCCGATCCTCAGAGGGTTCAGTATGTTTTTGATGAGCTTGGTATAACTTCCAAAATGAAAAGCCTTCCTAATGAGATGTCCGGTGGTCAGCAGCAGAGAGTGTCTATAGCAAGAGCAATAATAAACGAGCCTGCCATACTTCTTGCAGATGAACCTACAGGAAATCTTGATACAAAATCAACAGAGGATATTGTTGATATACTTCAGCATACAAACAAAGCTTTCGGTCAGACAATAATAATGATAACACATAATATGGATATAGCTAAAAGGGTTGACAGGACTATAACCATCAGGGACGGCAAGATAGTAGAGGGGGTGTAAGCTTTGAAGATAATGCATAAGCTTACACTGACGAGTCTTAATAAAAATGCCACCCGTACAGTAGTATCTATCATAGGAATAATTCTTTCAATAGCCCTTATAACCGTTGTTGCAAGTATTATGGCAAGTATTAATCAGACTATTATTGATAATTCCATAAGATATAACGGCGATTATGATGTAATGCTGGACGGACAATTTTCCGACAGCTTTTACAAAAAGCTTGACAGCGATCCTGATGTAAGGAATACTTTTTTCAGCCGGAATATAGGTCAGGCAAAGTTTGAAAACAGTATATCTGTATTTACAAATATGGTCATTATACAGGGATTTGATTCAGAAACATATTCCTCGGGTTTTGAATTTGAATTAAAAGAAGGAAAACTGCCGTCAAAAAGCGATGAAGTCGTTCTTTCAAAGACATTTGTAAGTCTTAGCAGTAAGGAATATCATGTCGGTGACAAAATAACCTTTCCGATAGGTTATTATGACATAAAAGAGGATGAATCCGATACGACAGGCGAGAATGTGACGGTTGAATTTGTTACTCAAAAGACGGTTACATATACCGTATCGGGTATATTATCCGATGTTTACTCAAGTATTCTCGTTAATGATATGGGAATGGCTTCGGTATATACATATGTTGATGATTCGGAAAAATACAAGCGTGTTGAAGGCGTGAATGATGCTGTATTCATAAGATTCACGGACTCTGCCGAAAAAAATTACCGCCGTAAAACTGCGGAGCTTATAGGTGCGGATTTCGATGTCGTGGATAAGTATTTAGATAATCCGTATGACCTTTCATCTCAAAAATACTATGAAAAGATAGCAGAGCAGGCTCATAATAATGGTATAGATATAAACACACTTCAAAAAAATGGTGCCGTTCTTGAGGCAAAGAATATAGATATTAATGCCGAGCGTACACTCCTGACACTGTTTCTTATGTGTTTCCTTTTCGTTATAATAATAGGAGCAAGCGTGTTTATAATCCGCAACAGCTTTGCAATATCAATAACAGAAAAAACAAAGCTTTACGGTATGCTTTCGTCAATGGGTGCGACCTCAAAGCAGATACGCAGCAATGTATTCTTTGAAGGATTTTTGCTTGGTATTGTCGGCATACCTTTGGGCATTATTTTGGGTATCGGCACTACAGCGGGACTTGTTGCAATATGCAACGGACTTATGGGAGAATTTATGAACGGTGCAAAGCTTGCATTCAGTGTGCCGTTCATAGTTGTGATAGGTTCGGTATTCCTCGGAGCTATTACTATATTTTTCTCTGTATATAATACAGCCGTAAGAGCTTCCAGAATTTCTCCGATAGTTGCAATACGCAGCAACGAGGATATAAATATTTCAAAGCGGAACAAGGGCAAGTCAAAGAGCTATAAAACACCTAAGTGGGTTTCGGGAATTTTCGGAGCAGGCGGTATAATAGCATGGAAGAATATGAAACGCAGCCGCAAGCAGTACAGGACTACAGTTATATCTATTGTTCTTAGTGTTGCAATATTCATATCTATGAACTCGTTCATGGACTATAATATAAGATATATCCGTGAAAGCTTTGAAGCCTCTCCATATAATGTCAGTGTTAATGTATGGTTCAGGGACTCGGAAAATAAAAAAGTGAATATCAGAGATTTTGAAAATATATATTCAAAGATAGCAACTTTTTCGTCTGTTGACAAATATGTATATTTTGATATCGGCAGTTTTGAATCCTCAAAAATATCTTTCCCTCTCAGCGTGATAACCGATGATATGAAAAACAGTGCCGGTGCGAATATAAATACAGACAAAAATACGTTTGAATCTGAGTTTAATATCTATGCGGTAAATGACGAATTTTTTGCCGAACTTGCAAAGAAATGCGGTACGACCTTTGAAGAAAGCAAGGGTAAGGTTTTTATAAAGAACAATGTAAAAGTATATGAAAACGAAGGCGTTGTAAACAGGTACAGATCGGCAGAAATTGATGGAAGTCGTGATAGGATAAGTTCCAGAAGGGTGAATCTGCTTAAAAACGATGCAGAAGCAGTTGCAACATGTGACATTGTTCCAAACTACAATTTTACTTACGAAGATGAATATGATATGACTGAACAGGAGGTTGAAAAAAGGATAAAAGAACATACAAGGCATCTTTCTTTGAATATTGCAGGCAGTATTTATGATGACATATATCTTGACGAGTATGGATATCTTGATAACTGTGTTGCCGTATATATGCGTCTTGATGATTATGATGCTATGATAATAAAAGGAAATGAAAACACAAACAAAAATGTGGTAATGTCAATTCGTGTCACTGATCTGACTAAATTTGAGAAGGAGCTCAGCGATCTTAAAAATGAGCTTGATGATGCCGAGTTCTATGTAAGCGACACGATAACTATGTCCCGTATTGCAAATGCGGTACTGATAATAGCTGAAATATTCGCATACGGATTTATTATCGTTATCTCTCTCATAGGACTTACGAATATCTTCAATACTATAACAACTAATATGAGAATGAGACGCAAGGAATTTGCAGTACTCCAGTCAATAGGTATGACGAAGAAGGAATTCAACAGGATGATAGCACTTGAAAGTCTGTTATATACAATGAAGTCATTGCTTATAGGCATACCTTTGGGACTTTTAGGAAGCTGGGGAATTTATGGAATTTACGGCTCACAGCTCAGGGGTACGGCTAAGGAGATACCATTCCTTTTCCCGACATTCGGTGTACTTATCAGTATAGTTGTAGTACTCGCTATCGTATGGATAATAATGAGATTTTCTATCCGCAAGGTTCGCACACAGAATATTATTGAAACGATACGAAGTGAAAACTGATATCACGGCAAACAAAAAAGACACATCTTATGGTGTGTCTTTTTTTACTGCCCGCAAAGCACATTTTCCTGTGATATGTTCAACAGTTATCTCAACACAGTACATTGCATTTGCTCTTATTGTGTCATTTATTTCCTTTTCGGTTTCTTCGGGATATCCGGAGGAAAATTTATCGCCTATCAGTTCTGATATCCTGTAAATTTCTTCACTGTCTGTAATTATCTTTGCTTTTCCGAAAGCTATTACACTAAGATAATCCGTTGCTCTCTCGGATGGTATGACATCGCTCTTTGATATTACACAGAATGATACTTTATCACAGCTTTTTATTGCATCAAGCTTATGACCGCTTTTTGCACAGTGAAAATATATTTTTCCGTTGTCATATACATGGTTGACAGGTACAGTATAAGGATAACCGTTATCTCCGACAACACCCAAAACACCATGTGAAGCCTCTTTTAACAGAAGTTCGGCTTTTTCATCGGTTAGCTGCTGCCGCTGTCTTCGCATTTTTCTGAACATATTTATTCTCCTTGACAAAAAAGATCAGGCTTATGCAAAAGCCTGATCCGTAAATTTTTTAGCCGAGATTTGCAGAGATAGCCTCGAAAAGCTCATCGTATGTTTCAAAAGCGGGAAGTTCGGGATTATCCTGCTTTATCTTGTCTGTACTTCTGAAAAGGAAGCCTGCTTTGCTTGCCTTTATCATGCCGAGATCGTTGTAGCTGTCGCCGCTTGCAATAGTTTCATAGCCGATAGACTGCAAAGCCTTTACAGTTGTATATTTTGACTTTTCGATACGCATTTTGAAGCCTGTTATCTCACCGCTGTCTGCAACGACAAGAGTATTGCAGAAAATAGTCGGCCAGCCGAGTTTTTTCATAAGAGGTTTTGCAAACTGTGTGAATGTATCGCTGATGATGATGACCTGTGTTTTTTCACGGAGCTTGTCAAGAAACTCCTTTGCACCTTCCATAGGCTCTATCTTAGCGATAGTGTCCTGTATCTCTTTAAGACCAAGACCATGCTCTTTAAGTATAGCGAGTCTGTAGTTCATAAGCTTGTTGTAGTCAGGCTCGTCACGGGTAGTCTTTTTAAGTTCCGGAATACCGCTTGCCTCAGCAAATGCTATCCATATTTCCGGTACAAGAACGCCCTCAAGGTCCAAACAAACTATATCCATTGTTGATCTCTCCTTTTGTTTTTCTGCGGAAAAATCCGCAAAATAATTATAGCATAAATATGGGGATATTAACAGTTTTTTGTAAAAAAATTTTTAAAAAATTTTTCATACGGCAAAATGTATCAGAAAATCAAAAAAATAAGGCTGTTTTTTCCGATAAGCCATAAAACACGCTTGTAATTTTCGGATTATTAAAGTATAATATATTTTGTATAAAATTATCGTAAGACCGAGAAAGAATTATGATAAAACTTTTGAAGTCACAGAACATTTCAGAAGAACGCTGCACCAAGGAGGATAAAAATGAAAAGACTATCTGCGATAATAGCAGCATTATTGATATCACTTACTGTATCAATACCTGTATATGCAGAGCCGAGCGAAGCTGTATCGGATGAGGCTTCTGCACAGCAAAGCGAAGTTTCGGCAGAGGAAAAGTCGGAGACTGAGGAAAGTAAAGCCGAAGAAAGTACGGCTGAGGAAAGTAAGGCAGAGGAAAGCACAACCGAGGAAAGTACAGCTGAGGAAAGTAAAACTGAGGAAAGTACAGCTGAGGAAAGTAAAACTGAGGAAAGTACAGCTGAGGAAAGCACAACCGAGGAAAGCACAACCGAGGAAAGCAAAAACGAGGAAAGTACAGCTGAGGAAAGTAAGACTGAGGAAAGTACAGCTGAGGAAAGTAAGACTGAGGAAAGCACAACCGAAGAAAGCAAGACTGAGGAAAAGGAAGTCTTTAAGTCATACAGGATAGAAGAAGCCGGTATGGATATCAGTCTGCCCAAAGATATGTATGTTGTAACAAAGGATACAGATCCGAAAGATCCTGCTTTCGAGGCATACAAGCTTACAAAAGAACAGATGATGAAAAATCTGGATGAGATGCATGTACTTCTTAAAGCCGATACAAAGGATTTTGTAAATGATATAACTGTATCGGTATTTGAGAACAAGGATACAAAGAACATCGGTGATCTTTCAAAGCTAAGTGAGAGTGAACTACAGCGTGTCATAGATAATCTTCTGGAACAGAGCATATACAAAGGCTGCGTAAAGTCAGAGTATAATAATACTGTGTTCCTGACACTCAATGTCGAGGACAAGGCAAACAATACGAATATAAACGGTATCCAGCAGTACACTGTTGTCAACGGTAAAAGAGTTATTATAACTTTCCAGTCCTTTGACGGAAAGCTTGATGATTTTGAAACGGCTTTGTTTGATGGTATAATGCAGAAAGTTAAATTTGACGGTGCAGATGCAAAGCCGTCAAAGACTGTATCGGATAATGTAAAAGAAAAATCAGATAAGGAAAATACAGGTAATGCAGGTAATATTATAGATATAAGATATATCTATATGGTCATAGCGGCAGCAATCGGTGTTATATCACTTGTAATAATGATAGCCGCTGCAAAGAGCTATAAGAAAACAAAACTCAGACTTTCTGAGGGAGATAAGGGTGACTCTGAGGATAATGATAAGTCTGAGGATGAATCCAAGGCTGATACAGACGAAAAAGACGATAATACCGAAGAAAAAGACAGTGAAGATAAACCCGATCAGGAAGAAGAAACTGCCGTTGTAACGGAAGATGAAACAGATAACGTAACTGACGATAGTGACACAAATGAAACTGAAGAAATAAAAGATATAAATGATGAAGCTGTTACCGTCAGCCTTATAGATGCGTATATTTCAGAGGAGGACAATACATCCGAGAAGGATACAAGCACCGATAAAGAAGAATATGTTCCGGAAAGTGAAAAGCATGATGAACCGGAAATACCTGTTGAAGAAAATTCCGTAATTCCGGCAGATTATGAGGAACAGAAAGACGAGCCTGAGGAAACTGTAAAAACAGACACAGCACCTGTAAGTGCAGAACCTGAAAGATACATTAAACCGTCAGGCAGAAGCAGTACAACATTTTCAAATAATAACGAGAAACCTACCGAACAGGCATTTACGGCTCTTCTTGACAGACTGAAAGAAAGCAGTACATATGTCGATGATGACGAGTCGGGTTCAAAAAAAAAAGCATCCTCTGATCTGAACGGTGCAGAACCGGAGACTGAGAAGATAGAGCTTGAAATATCAAAGTCTGCTGACGGAAGTCTTATAATAGGCGCACTAAGCGGCAGCGGAAAGCCTGTTGATGTTGATATAAAGGATTCCGCCGACCTGAAAGCAGAACGCATAAAGAAAATGAAAGAGCTTGGTCTTGAAAATCCGTATCAGAACGAAATATACAACCGCAGGGATGCGGCAGTAAAGGACGGCTTTACTGTAAAGGCTAAGGATATGAAAGCGGATAAAAAGACAAAAGCCGATACCGGTATTTCAAAAAGCAAGCCGGATGTAAATGCTTTAGCAGGTGCGGCAGCCGCTGTATCGTCAGTATCAACACTGTTTGGAAAGACTGACAACACCAAAGCCGATGAAGCTTTGACAGAATCTGCTATATTTGCAGCTAAAGACAATGATGCTGTCAAGGGCGTTCCTTTGAAGAAAAGGACAATAATAATAAAGGATAAGACGGCAGATGCCGGTAAAAACAAAAGGAGTGACAAGGAAATGATGGATCGTGATTCAGATATTATATATGAGGTAGCACCGAAGCCGAGACAGGAAATAAAGCCTTTAAAATCGGACTTCACTAATATCCCCAGACTTGAAAATGTAAAGGCTGATGAATACAACAGTCAGTATGACGAAATGAAGAAGTCCATGCCGAAAAATCAGGCTTATACACAGAAATTCAACTCTGTACAGGCTGTACGCACAAAGAGTCAGGAAACTGTTAAGCCCAATGAGGAAAAAGAACCCGAAACCGATGAAGTAAAGCCCGTAAATACAGAGCCTTCAACAGAGCCTGTAACTAAAACTGATAATGAACCAAAGACAGAATCAAAGATAGAACCCAAGGAAGAAACAAAACCCGAACAGACTCAGGAAAACAATGAAGAAATGGATGAGTCTGAGATAATAAAATTCTATACGGGATATGACGACGGTACAGAAGATAATAAATATCAGGATAAGGAAATAGTTATCAAAGACCATAAGAAAAAAACCGAGTCATTGTCATTCGGTGACAGGATCAAAAGGTCATTAGGAAGATTTTTCTCAGGTGAAACACCCGAAGATGAAGAAGAGGACGAGGATCTGTAAAAAAACAGAGGTGATAAAATGAGCGGAATAATAATAAAAAATGTTTTTGTTGTAGATCCGCTGAAAACAGCGGCAGGAGTAAGAGAGGACGGAACAGCCGATATATTCATCAAAGACGGTGTTTTTGCCGGTTCAGATTCGGCAGACGGTACTGAAACAGTCATAGACGGAAGCGGATTAAAGGCTGCCCCCGGACTTATCGACCTTCATGTACATCTCCGTGATCCCGGACAGACTGCAAAGGAAGATGTAATTACAGGCTGTAAAGCGGCAGCGGCAGGCGGCGTTACACAGCTTCTTGCTATGCCGAATACAAAGCCTTCGACTGATACTCCCGAAACTGTCGGCTATATTCTGAAAAAAGCAGAAAATGCCGATGCAAAGGTGCATGTTGTCGGAGCAATAACAAAAGGTCTCGGAGGACATGAAGCAACAGACATTGATGCTATGTATAAAGCCGGTATATCCGCTTTATCAGATGACGGAGTGCCTGTACTTGATACATCCATTATGGTAAAGGCTATGAAAAAAGCTGCGGAGCTTGGTATTCCTGTTACCGCTCATTGTGAGGATCCGTATCTTGCAGGCGGCAAGGTAAACGAGGGCGATATATCCGAAGCACTCGGTGTAAAGGGTATGCCGTCAGCGGCTGAGGATGCCGGAACAGCAAGGGAAATAGCACTTGCTGAAAGCTACGGACTGCCTGTACATATCTGTCATGTAAGCACAGCAACATCTGCCGCTATGATACGGGATGCAAAAAAACGTGGTGTACATGTCACGGCTGAAACAGCACCGCATTATCTTATGCTTACGGAAAAAGAACTTCTTAAACGTGATGCGGATTACCGCATGAATCCGCCGCTGCGTACCGAAAAGGACAGGCTGGCTATGATAGAGGCTCTGAAAGACGGCACTATAGACGCTATCGCAACAGACCATGCACCGCATACACCGGAAGAAAAATCGGATTTTGTAAATGCACCCAACGGTTCTATCGGCATGGAAACCTCATTTGCAGCAGCTTATACAGTTCTTGTAAAGGGCGGAGTTATGAGCGAGGAAGAGCTTATCCGTAAAATGTCGGTAAATCCGGCTGCTATACTTAATACTTATGGCGGCAGTTTTGCCAAAGGCGAGGCAGCGGATATGATGCTTTACCGTGAAGAAGAATGGACGGTAGATCCCGAAAAGCTTCACGGAAAGTCTAAAAATACCCCCTTCAAAAATCTGAAACTCAGTGCAAAGGTAAAGCTTACTGTTTTTCACGGTAGGATAGTATTCAATGAATTATAATAAAACGGAGGAATTTAATATGTCACTGGACAGACTTATCAAAGGTATCAAGGAAATGAACAACCCCACAGTAGCAGGTCTTGATCCCAAGCTTGACTATATCCCCGAATATGTCAAGCAGGCTGCTTACGAGAAATACGGAAAGACACTCGAAGGTGCGGCAGAAGCACTTTTTGAGTTCAACAAGGGACTTATAGACGCACTTTGTGATATAGTACCGGCTGTAAAGCCGCAGGCGGCTTACTATGAGATGTACGGCTGGCAGGGCGTAAGAGCGCTTGAACGTACAATAGCATATGCAAAGAGCAAGGGAATGTTTGTTATCACAGACGGAAAGAGAAACGATATCGGCACAACTATGGAAGCATATGCAAAAGCACATCTTGGCAATACTGATGTAGAGGGCGAAAGCTTTGAAGCGTTCGGCGGTGATGCGCTCACAGTAAACGGATATCTCGGAACAGACGGTGTAAAGCCTGTTATAAATGTCTGCAAGGAAAAGGACAAGGGTATGTTCATACTTGTAAAGACATCAAATCCTTCATCGGGAGAGCTTCAGGACAGAAAGCTTGATGATGATCTTACTATTTATCGTACAATGGGCAATATGTGCGAAAAATGGGGCGAGGAGCTTATGGGTGAGTATGGTTATTCAGGTGTAGGCGCAGTAGTAGGCGCAACATATCCCGAACAGCTTGGCGAACTCAGAAAGGCTCTGCCGCATACATTCTTCCTTGTTCCCGGATACGGCGCACAGGGCGGCGGTGCAAAGGATGTTGTTCCCGCATTTGACGAGAATGGCATAGGTGCAGTTATAAACTCATCAAGAGGTATTATGTGTGCATGGAAAAAAGAAGAAGGTCTTGATCCTAAGGAATATGCACAGGCTGCAAGACGTGAAGCTATCCGCATGAGAGATGAAATAATCGCAGGCTTGTCCTGATTGAAAAAATGTAAAAAATCGTTAAAGTACGGCAGTCCGTTAAGGTTTGCCGTACTTTTTTTGTTTCCTTATTGACAAATCGTGAGAACGGTGATATAATTAATTCAACGATTAAACAATTATTTAATTGTATTAAATTCAAAGGAGACGATCTTATGAAAAAAACCTACAAAATTGATGTTGACTGTGCTAACTGTGCAAACAAAATGGAAAATGCCGCAAAAAATACCAATGGCGTAAAGGATGCAGTCGTGAACTTTATGACGCTCAAAATGTCAGTCGAGTTTGAGGAGGGTGCAGATCCCAAGACCGTTATGCAGGAGGTTCTTAAAAACTGCAAAAAGGTAGAAAGTGACTGCGAAATATTCCTTAAATAAAATGTGGAATTTGGAAAGTGGAAAGTGGAATTGTTCAAGTCGGCAGGTTTTAGGTTTGACGAAATATTACCGTATTAAAATGCTGTAGCTGAATGGGTGATGGTATGACAAAGAAGCAAAGAAAAAATCTTATAAGAATAATATTGGCATCTGTGCTGATGATAGGAATTATATTTATACCCGTAGGGGGTATATTTCGCTTTTTACTTTTTCTTGTGCCTTATCTCATAATAGGTTATGATATCCTGATAAAAGCTGTCAAGGGCATTATAAATCTTCAGCCGTTTGATGAATGCTTTCTTATGTCTATTGCAACTATCGGCGCTATGATCGTTGCAGTCATAAATGACGGTGATTATGTTGAGGCTATAGCCGTAATGCTGTTTTATCAGATAGGTGAGCTGTTCCAGAGCTATGCTGTCGGCAAAAGCCGCAGGAATATAAGCGAGCTTATGGATATACGTCCCGATTATGCCAATATCGAGAATGACGGCGTTCTTGAACAGGTCGATCCCGATGATGTCGAAACAGGTTCTGTCATAGTTGTACAGCCCGGAGAAAAAATTCCCATAGACGGTATTATAATTGACGGAAATTCTACTCTTAACACAAGCGCACTGACAGGTGAAAGTCTGCCCAGAGATGTAAAACAGGGCGATGAAGTTATAAGCGGCTGTATAAATATGAGCGGTGTTCTGAAAATAAAGACAACAAGAGAGTTTGGGGAATCTACCGCTTCAAAGATACTTGAGCTTGTTGAAAATGCAAGCTCAAGAAAGTCAAAGTCGGAAAATTTTATATCAAAGTTTGCAAGGGTATATACTCCCATTGTAGTATGCTGTGCACTTGCACTGGCTGTACTGCCGCCGCTGATAATGATTATGCTCGGAAACAGTGCAAAATGGGGAATGTGGATATACAGAGCGCTTACATTCCTTGTAATAAGCTGTCCCTGTGCACTGGTCGTAAGCATACCGCTGAGCTTTTTTGCAGGTATCGGCGGTGCAAGCCATGAAGGTGTGCTTGTAAAGGGTTCAAACTGCCTTGAAACACTTTCAAAAACAAAGACAGTTGTTTTTGACAAGACAGGAACACTGACAAAGGGTGTGTTTGAAGTAACGGCGGTGCATCCCGAAATAGTTGACGAAAATACACTTCTTCATCTTGCTGCACATGTTGAGAGATATTCCGCCCACCCGATAGCCGTTTCACTCAAAAATGCCTATCCCGATGAAAAAGATGAATGTATCATAAAGGATATAGAGGAAACAGCAGGTCATGGTGTAAAAGCAAACGTGAACGGGGATATAATATACGTCGGAAATGAAAAGCTTATGAAGCTTTCGGGCGCAAAGCCTGTATCATGCAGACATTGTGAAAAGCTTGGGCACAGCGGCACTGTTGTCCATGTATCAAGAAACGGTGAATATATCGGACACATTGTTATATCCGATGTTATAAAACCAAATTCCGAAAAAGCCCTCAACGAGCTGAAACGTACAGGCGCAAGAAAGATCGTTATGCTGACGGGCGATTCGGAAAAAGCCGCATGCGCTGCCGCAAAGAAACTTCCTGTAGATGAATATTACAGTGAGCTTCTGCCTGCCGACAAGGTTGACAGACTTGAAGATATCATAAATGACAAAAATTCGGGCGTGACAGCCTTTGTCGGTGACGGAATAAATGATGCTCCTGTGCTTTCAAGAGCTGATGTCGGCATAGCTATGGGTGCTATGGGTTCGGATGCGGCGATAGAATCAGCCGATATAGTACTCATGGATGATGATCCTTTAAGAATATCCAAGGCTATAAAGATATCAAGAAAATGTTTAAGAATAGTCAAGGAAAATATATGGTTCTCAATAGGAATAAAAGTCCTTTGTCTTGTACTCGGTGCATTTGGATTTGCAAATATGTGGGCGGCTGTTTTTGCCGATGTCGGAGTTATGGTAATTGCCGTTCTTAATGCAATCCGTGCCTTATTTGTAAAAAAATATATAAAGTGTACAAAAGATATTGACATTTTCGTAAGTTTCGGTTATCATAAATAAAACATATTATTGTACGATATTGACGAAACGGAGATGATAATATGAAAGAAAATGATATCTTAAACAATTCGGATATAAAACAGTCTGCCGATAAAATGGCAAAGGAGCTTGTTAAGATATCCGAAAGCATGGAATTTGATGAGGAAGCACTTCTTGATATAGTGAATGAAACTATCAGCCCCGTAGAACAGTTCTTTGCAAATTACAACTGTGCTATAATGGAGATAGAAACTAAATTCAAGGTGCTTAATGAGCAGTTCTCGCTTAAATATGACGGTAATCCGATAGAGTCCATAAAAAGCAGGGTAAAGGATTATGACAGTATTATCAGGAAGATAATAAAGAAAAATCTGCCGAGAACACTTGAAGCTATTGAGGAAAATATCAATGATATAGCAGGCGTAAGAGTAATATGTTCATTTGAGGAGGATATTTACCGCCTTGCAAAGTGTCTTTTACAGCAGGACGATATAACTCTTATAAGCAAAAAGGACTATATCAGGAACCCGAAACCGAGCGGCTACAGGAGCCTTCATCTTATAGTATCAGTGCCTATTTTCCTTGAAAATGAAAAGAAGGATGTCAAGGTCGAAGTACAGTTCAGAACAATAGCTATGGATTTCTGGGCAAGCCTTGAACATAAGCTCAAATACAAAAAGGATATAGCACCCGAAAAATTAGAGATACTTACAAGGGAACTTGTTGACTGTGCAAATGTAAGTGCATCGCTTGACAGACGTATGCAGAATGTACGCAACATTATACTCGGAGAGTCATCAGAAGATTTTTACTGATACAAAGCAATAATTAAGTTAATAAAAACTATCTCCGCAGAATCCGATTCTGCGGAGATTTTTTATGCAAGTCTTTCACGGAGGTAAAGGAGGAGCTTTTTCTCACGCCTTGATACCTGTACCTGTGTCATGCCTAAAATTTCGGCTGCCTTTGACTGTGTAAGGTCTTTGTAGAACCTCAGCTCAATAAGCTGTCTGTCCCTGTCGCTCAGACGTTCAAGCTCTGTCCTGAGCGACATTATTTCCGTTATGCTTTCATCGGGTGAATCTGTCGGTATATCTGACTGTATTTCGCCGTCGTCATTAGTTACTGTCAGTGATACAGGCGGCATTGCAGCCGAAAGCCCTTCCGCCGCAAGCTCGTTTGATATACCAAGTTTTTCCGCAAGCTCCGAAACAGTCGGTTCACGTCCTGTTTGTGATATGAATTTTTCTGTTTCTCTTGTAAGCTTCAAAGAAAGTTCTTTCAGTCCCCTTGATATCTTGACCGAACCGCCGTCACGGAAAAGCCGCTTTATCTCACCGATAATAACAGGTACGGCATAAGTTGAAAATTTATATCCAAGCTCCGTGTTGAAATTATCCGCCGCTTTTACAAGTCCCATGCAGCCTGCCTGATAAAGATCGTCATATTCTATTCCACGCCCTTTGAACCGCTTTGCACAGGCATGTACAAGACCTAAATTTTCTTCTATATCAATATTATTGCGTTCAGCCATTGTGTATCCTCTGGCTAAGTCTTTTTTTAAGAGTTACAGTTGTACCCTTGCCGACTGATGAACGGACATTCATGCTGTCTGTAAAGCTCTGCATTACGGTAAATCCCAGACCTGCCCTGTCATCTGACGGCGCAGTTGTAAAAAGCGGCTCCATAGCTTTTTTTATATCCTCTATGCCGCAGCCTCTGTCACGTATTTTTATAATGACTTCGGAATTTCCCGCTATCTTTACCTGTACATTTATCTTTCCTATAGTGTTCTTGTATGCATGTACAACACAATTCGTAACGGCTTCGGAAACTGCTGTCCTTATGTCGTTAAGTTCGCTTATTGTGGGATCAAGCTGTGCGATGAATGCCGATACTGCCGAACGTGCGAATCCTTCATTTGATGATCTGCTCTCAAAGCTGAGTTCCATTTCATTCAGCGTTTTCATAGACCTCTCCTTTCTGCTCTATAACACCCAATACCTTCAACCCCGAAAGAGTCATTATCCGTTCAAGTTCTTCGGGAATATTGACTACTTTTAAAGTACCGCCGTAAAGATGCGTCATACGGTACCTGCCCATTATAAGACCTATTCCGCTGCTGTCCATGAAACCGACTTCCGAGAAGTCGAGTCTGAGTACAGACGGTTTTTTCTGCTGTATGAGTGAGTCAATGCTTTCCCTTGCAAGTCTTGCAGAATGGTGATCAAGCTCTCCCGAAAGCACATAAGTAATTTCGTTTCCGGTAATGCTTACCCTGTCTTTCAATATACTGACCTCCGCAGATATTATTTGTTATACTTATGATAGCACATATCATATTATTATCCTGTCGAACCTTGCACTGACTGTTTAATTTTAAAGGCTCCCTCCTTGAGGGAGCTGTCAGCTATGCTGACTGAGGGAGTTATAGCTTGCGGTTAATATAAAATCAGCGAAGCGGAAAAAGAACGATAAACACACTTAGTTTGTCATTCCGAACGAAGTGAGGAATCTTTTAAGATCCTTCGCTTACGCTCAGGATGACGGGCTGTTTGTAGAATTTTTCAACTGAAAGTACGCTTTGTGGGAAACTGCGTGGAGAACTCCCTCCGGCACTTCGTGCCACCTCCCTCAGTGATGGAGGCTTGATTTGATGCTGATAATTTGTTTGAAAAGTGCTTGACAAACAGGGGAACATATAGTATAATCATAAAGCAGTGTAAAGCTGATGGCTTTACACACTCGGATGTATCAACAAAAACGGAGGTCGTTCTGTTATGGCAAAGAATTTTGAAATTTCCGCATTGTTGGACTACTACGGTATGCTGCTTACCGATAAACAAAGAGAAGCAGTGGAATACTATTATAATGATGATCTTTCTCTGGGTGAGATAGCCGAAAACCTTGATATATCACGTCAGGGAGTGCGTGACAGCATAAAACGTGCGGAGTCGATTCTTTACGAAGCTGAAACAAAGCTCGGACTTCTTAAAAATAACAGACTTATGCATGAAAAGCTTGCTGTTATAAGAGAAAAGATAGATATAATAGATGAACTTAATATCAGACGCTATCGCTCAAATGATATAAATGAAAGTATCAAGGTCATTTTAAAGGAGCTTGAAGCACTCGGCGAACTTTAATGGCTTTACAGATAACAGAACTTTACAAAGGAGTGTGAGATATGGCATTTGAAGGACTTTCGGAAAAGCTCAGCGCAGCATTCAAAAGACTCAGAAACAAGGGAAAGCTGACAGAGAGCGATGTAAAAAGTGCAATGCGTGAAGTGCGTATGGCACTGCTTGAAGCAGATGTTAACTATAAGGTCGCAAAGGATTTTACGGCTAAGGTAACAGAACGTGCGGTAGGCTCTGACGTAATGGAAAGCCTTACACCTGCACAGATGGTTATAAAGATAGTTAATGAGGAGCTTACTTCATTGATGGGCTCTGAAGAAACAAGAATAAATTTTGCCGGAAAACCGCCGACAGTAATAATGATGTGCGGCTTGCAGGGTTCAGGTAAAACTACCCACAGTGCAAAGCTTGCAAAAATGCTCAAGAAACAGGGACACCGTCCTTTGCTGGTAGCCTGCGATATATATCGTCCGGCAGCTATAGAACAGCTTAAAGTAGTGGGTGGTCAGGCAGGAGCGGCTGTATTTGAAATGGGACAGGAAGATCCTGTTACTATAGCAAAAGCCGCTGTAAAACATGCCAGGGATTACGGTAATGATATAGTTGTACTTGATACAGCAGGCCGTCTGCATATTGATGAAAAGCTTATGGATGAGCTTAGCAACATCAAAAAGGAAGTATCACCGAATGAGATACTCCTTGTTGTAGACTCCATGACAGGTCAGGATGCAGTAAATGTCGCAAAGTCATTTGATGACCAGCTTGATATCACAGGCGTTATACTTACAAAGCTTGACGGTGATACAAGAGGCGGTGCTGCACTTTCTGTAAGATCTGTTACAGGAAAGCCGATAAAATTTGCCGGTATCGGTGAAAAGCTTGATGACCTTGAAGTATTCCACCCCGATCGTATGGCTTCAAGAATACTCGGCATGGGCGATGTGCTTACTCTTATCGAGGATGCGGAAAACCGTCTTGATCAGAAAAAAGCCGAGGAAATGGCTAAGAAGTTCCAGCAGAATAAATTTGATATGAATGATCTTTATGAGCAGCTCCAGCAGATAAAGAAAATGGGCTCAATAAAGAATATCCTTTCAAAATTGCCCGGAATAGACAAGCAGGTAAGAGAAATGGATTTTGACGACAGACAGATGGACAGGATAGGTGCTATCATCTCATCCATGACTATGAAAGAACGTGAAAATCCGGAGATCATAAACGCTTCACGCAAACGCAGAATAGCAGCCGGAAGCGGTATGAAGGTAGAGGACGTTAACCGTCTTATGAAACAGTTTGAGGAAATGCAGAAGTTTATGAAGAGCATGAACTCAAGAAACAAGTTCGGTAAGAGAAGAAAACTCCCCGGACTCGGAGGAATGCCGCTTAATCCGAGTATGCTCCACGGAGACGGAAACGGTAAGCGCAAGAAATAATATGGTCATTCATCCAATTAATAATTGGTGAAGATATAAAAAACAAAGCTGCATTAATAATTGCAGCAAGAAATTCTGGAGGTAAATAAAATGGCAGTAAAGATCAGACTTCGTCGTGTAGGCGCAAAGAAGACACCCTTTTATCGTGTAGTAGTTGCAGACTCAAGATATCCCCGTGACGGCAGATTCATCGAGGAGATCGGTACATACAATCCCCTTGTTGAGCCGTCAGAGTTCAAAGTAGACGAGGAAAAGGCTAAGAAGTGGATTGCTAACGGTGCTCAGCCCACAGATACAGTAAAGGCGCTCCTCAAAAAGAACAATATTATCTGATTCGGATAAGCCGCTTCGGAGGGAAAAATGAAAGATTTACTCGTTGCTATAGTAAAGGGCCTTGTAGAAAATCCCGAAGCTGTAAATGTTACCGTTGATGAAAAAAACGAGGAAGGCATTACAGTATATCATCTTCATGTTGCAGAAGATGATATGGGCAGGGTAATAGGCAGGCAGGGACGTATCGCAAAGGCTATACGTATCGTTATGAGATCTGCCGCTGCAAGGAACGATGAGAAGATTCAGGTTGAAATAGACTGATTTTTTCAGGGGAAGCCTTTTTTAAGGTTTCCCTTATTGTTTTCTTAAAATGATGATACCGGAGGGCAGAGATTATGAAAAAGAAGTATATAGAAGCAGGAAAAATTGTAGGTACACAGGGACTTAAAGGCGAAGTCAGGGTAGATCCGTGGTGTGACAGTGCGGCATTCCTTTGTAAATTCAGGACGCTGTATTATTCCGATGGTACAAAACTGAAGGTAGCGTCTGCAAGAGTACATAAAAATATAGCTGTTATCCGATTTGATGGTGTAGAAAAGGTCGAGCAGGCGGAACTTCTCAGAGGAAAGATAGTATTCATAGACCGTGATGACGCTCATTTGCCTGAGGGCACGAATTTTATTCAGGATCTTTTGGGACTTAAAGTTACGGATGCCGATACAGGCGAATATTACGGTGATATAACGGATGTGCTCAAAACAGGAGCAAATGATGTGTATCAGATAACAAAGGACGGAAAGGATTATCTTATACCGGTAATTCCTGATATTGTTATAGAAAAGGATATTGACGGCGGAGAAGTAAAAATAAGACCGATCAAGGGGATCTTTGAAGATGAGGATTGATATAATAACACTCTTTCCCGAAATGTGCGATACGGTGCTTGATGAAAGTATAATAGGCAGGGCAAGAAAAAAGGGCGCTGTTGAGCTTGAATGTCATCAGCTCAGGGATTTTGCCTTTGATAAGCACAAGCGTGTTGACGATACAACATACGGCGGCGGTATGGGAATGCTTATGAAAGCAGAGCCTATTGCACTTTGCTTTGAGGATATATGCGAAAAGCTGGGAAAAAAGCCGCATTTCATATATATGTCACCTAAGGGGAAAGTACTTACCCAACAGAGAGTAAGAGAACTTTCGGAGCTTGAAAATATAGCCATACTCTGCGGTCATTATGAGGGTGTTGACCAGAGAGTGCTTGATATGTATGTAGATGAAGAAATATCAATAGGCGACTATGTTCTTACAGGTGGAGAGCTGCCGGCACTCATACTGACTGATGCTGTGTGCAGGATGCTTCCGGATGTGCTTTCGGAGGATATATGTTTTGAGGAAGAGAGCCATTACAGCGGTATGCTTGAATATCCGCAATATACAAAGCCTTCTGAATGGAGAGGAATTGAGGTGCCGGAGGTACTTATGAGTGGTCATCATGCTAATATAGAAAAATGGCGTTACGAACATTCGCTTTTAGAAACGGCAAAACTCAGACCTGATATGCTTGAAAAGCTTGAACTTTCAGAAAAGGACAAGAAGTTTTTGCACGAAAATGGCTGTCTGTGAATGTTATCTTTGTACAACTTTATGGCTACAATATAAGTAATAAATTGTCAGCGTCAGTTGCTTTTTGTCACATTTTTTAATCTTAAAAGCGAAAACTATTTTCTTGTTTTGAAAAATAAAGTATGCTTTTAATGTGAAAACCATAGATTTTGTGCGTATTTTAAGACTTGGCGAATATTTATTAACCGGTTTCTCTTTTGTTTTACAAAAAATGAAAAAAGTCTATATGTATTTTAAATAAAATTTACACAACATATTGATGAATAGATATGAAAAATTTATAAAATTTTATTTATTATTCGTTTTTAGAAGATTAAAGGTGCATAATTGCGAAATAAAATGCAAAATCATGGTATAATCTTGCAAAAATGGAATAAAATAGCAAAAAACAGTGGCTTTTCTGTCTTATGAAAACTAAATTTTTTCAACAATTAATGCAATATGCACAAAAGAGTGCTTTGTGATAACTTTTTTAATCGTACATAAAAAACAAAGTTTTTTTTAGGTCTTGATTAATGATAAAATTGTGCTATAATTGTAGTATACATTAAGAAGAGAGTATCGACAGACTCTTGATGTTGCAATTAATATTTTGGGGTTATTTTTATTATGAGGAGGAATGTGTCATGTACATGAAAGAGGTATTGGTACAGAACCAGGTTGGACTTCACGCTCGTCCTGCAACTTTCTTCATTCAGAAAGCAAACGAGTTCAAATCGTCTATCTGGGTTGAGAAGGAAGAGCGCCGAGTAAATGCAAAGAGCCTTCTTGGTGTTCTCTCACTCGGTATCGTTGGCGGTACTACCATTAAGGTGCTTGCTGATGGTGCTGATGAGGAAGCTGCTGTTGACAGCCTTATTAAGCTTATCCAGTCAGGCTTCTCAGAGTGATCAGTTTGTTAAAGAAGCATCGCTTGAAATGCGGTGCTTTTTTATTTTGCATTGCTTTAAAGATACGTAAAAATAACCCTATGATACTTGATTTGAACTGCATTGTGTGATAAAATAGAAAAGACAATTTATTCAGGAGGAAAGAAAGTATGTCAGGACATTCTAAATGGAGTACTATAAAACGTAAAAAGGAGAAAACAGATGGCGCAAGAGCTAAGATCTTTACAAAGATCGGCAGAGAACTTGCAGTTGCAGTCCGTGAGGGCGGCGGCGCAGATCCTTCTTCAAACTCAAAGCTTCGTGAGTGTATCGCAAAGGCAAAGGCAAACAATGTGCCTAATGACAATATCGAGCGTATAATCAAGAAGGCAGCCGGCAGCGCTGACGGCAGCAATTATGAATCCATAACATACGAAGGCTACGGTCCCTGCGGTATAGCTGTTATCGTTGAAACTCTTACGGATAACAGAAACCGTACAGCAGGCGATATACGTCACTATTTCGATAAGTTCGGCGGTAATCTCGGTACACAGGGCTGTGTATCGTTCATGTTTACACAGAAAGGTCTTATAGTTATCGAAAAAGAGGATAATGATGAGGATAAAGTTATGGAGGATGCACTCGAAGCGGGTGCAGCAGACTTTTCGTCAGAGTCGGCAGATGTATATGAGATATATACCGAGCCTGATGATTTCGGTACAGTAATGGAGGCACTTGAAGCAAAGGGCTATGAATTTGTATCTGCTGATGTATCTATGATACCTTCAACATACACTAAGATTGATGATGAAGAAGCAGCAGAGAAAATGCAGAAACTCCTTGATATACTTGATGATAATGACGATGTTCAGAATGTATATCATAACTGGGATATGCCGGAAGAGCCCGACGAGGATTGATTTTTATATCATAATACCAAACATGAATGTTCCCCTGTTTTATCTGAACAGGGGAATTTTTGTTATTAAGAAAAGGTATGTATGAGTTTATTATGAATAGGGTTGAATTTGTCTGATAGTATATGATATAATTTAGTAAAGGATGGTGATACCGTTGGAGCAAAATCCGAACACCACAAAAGCTTATAAAGATACTGTATTTTCAAGCTTGTTTTATACATGTGATAATGCTGTTGAGAATGCGAAGTCTTTGTATAAAGCATTGACCGGACGGGAAGTTAAAAATGCCGAGAAATGCAGACTTGAAGATGTTATATTCAGGGAATTTAAAAATGATGTTGCATATATCATGGATGATAAACTTGTATGTTTTATTGAACATCAGTCAACTGTTAATCCGAATATGCCGCTGAGGATGTTTATATATGCTGCAAGAACGTATGAAAGAAAGTTTATGTCACGTGATCTGGTTTACACATCTAAACTGACTAAGATACCGACACCGGAGTTTTATGTTTTATATAACGGTAAGCAAAAACTTTCTGATGATATTCTGAGATTAAGCACTTCTTTCAAAGCTGATGTCGATGAACCGCAGCTTGAACTGAAAGTAAAAGTTATTGATATTAATTATGACAGTATCAAGGGAACAAATCTTGGGAATTGCAGGATGCTTTCTGAATATGCTTTTCTTGTCGGTAAGGTAAGGGAATACGGCGGAGATATTGAAAAAGCAGTCAGGTATTGTATCAGGCAGGATATTCTGGCTGATTATTTGATGTATTACGGAAGTGAGGTAGTCAATATGTTATTTGAAGAATATGATGCTGAAAAGGCACGTAAAGTTATTATGGAAGAAGCCCGTGAAGAAGGATGGGAAATGGGACTGGAAGAAGGCAGAGCAAAGGGTATAGCAGAAGGCAGAGCAAAGGGCATAGCAGAAGGCAGAGCAGAAGGCGAAGCTAATATGATAAAGCGTCTTTATCAGTTAGGCAATACTGTAAAGCAGATAGCGTCTATGTTCAAAATGCCGGAAAGCGAAGTTGAGAAAATGCTTGCTATGGGCTGATAACAGAGTAAATAAAAAGAGGGCACTCCTTGTGAGTCCCTCTTTTTTATGTGAAAGTAAAACTGTATTTTTACTCAATTATGCCTTTGCAGTGGTCATTAAAAGCTTCTGTGAGCCTTACATTTACTATCTTTCCGACAAAACTTTCATCTGCTTTTATAAAAACCGGTGTATAGTTCATAGTATAACCTTCATACAAGCCGTTTTTATTGCGTGTTTCTATAAGTACAGACTCAATGCGTCCTGTCTGTGAGCGCATGAAAGCGGCTGTGTTTTTTTCGGCGTTTTTTGCCATCAGTGCGGCTCTTTCTTTTTTAACTTCCGGCGAAAGCTGGTCGGGATATTTGTCTGCGGCTGTGCCGGGACGTCTTGAGTATGGAAATATATGTACTTTTGCAAAGCCTGTTTTGTCCACAAACTCCATCGACTGACGGAATTCATCTTCCGTTTCGCCGGCAAAGCCCACCATTACATCTGTTGTTATTGACGGATTTTCAAAGACTGTGCGTATATTATTGACTATCTCAGCATATTCTTCTGATGTATAGTGACGGTTCATACGTCTGAGTGTAGCATCACAGCCGCTTTGGAGTGAAAGATGAAACTGCGGGCAGAAATTTTTGTACTGCGACAGTATCCGTAGTGTTTCGATATCCATAGATTCTGGTTCAAGAGAGCCAAGCCTTATACGCACATCTGCACTTTCACATGCTGTTTTTATCGCATCGGAAAATTTCAGTCCGTTGTCGCTGCCGAATGAGGAAAGATTTATTCCTATTATAACTATCTCCTTATAGCCGTTTTCGGCAAAAGCTTTTACTTCGTCACGGATATATTCGAGTGAGCATGAGCGTACACGGCCTCTTGCATAAGGGATTATACAGTATGAGCAGAAACGGTTGCAGCCGTCCTCTATTTTCAGAAAGGCTCTTGTACGGTTGACAAAATCGTTGACAAACAGACTTTCGTATTCATCTTTTTTTGAATAGTCCTCAACAAAGGTAAGCTTGTGTTTTTCTGCAAAATATTTGTTAAGAGTAGGGAGAAGGCCGCTGCGTCTTTTGTTTCCGAGTACTATATCCACCTCACTGAGTTTATCGCCTGAATCAGGGAATGCCTGAGCCATACAGCCTGTGAGTACGATAACTGTTTCCGGATCCTCACGCCTTAAACGATGTATTAGCTTGACAGCTTTTTGTTCGCTTGCCTGTGTAACGGCACATGAGTTTACTATGGAAACATCTGCATTTTCATTATCTGCGGCGATTTCCCAGCCGTTTTCGGTAAGCTCCCTGAACATAGCCTGCGATTCAAACTGATTTACCTTGCAGCCGAGTGTGATTATTTTTACCTTCATATTTATCCCTTTCTGTATAGTCATAAAAGACTAAAAAAAATATATATTGTAATAAAAAATGGTTTTTGATACAAAAATTTTAAAAACGGGCGATATTGTCGTTTTTTTTGTTTTTTTCGGTTGACCAAAGCGGATTTAACTGTTAAAATAATACCGTAAATCATAGAGATTGCAAAGCGCAATAAAAATATAATGATAAATCGGAGGTCAAATTATGTATACAACGAGAATTTTTCTGCATGATCTGGCAAATGTAAAGCAGTTTGCTGCTATGACGGCAAAGTACGATAAGCTCAAGATCAACCTTGTTTCTGACATATACACAATAGACGCTCATTCTCTTATCGGAATAATCAGTCTTGATATAACAAATCCGATGACTCTTGAAATACCCGATGATATTGATCCACCGGAAGAATTCTTTGATGATATAAAGCCCTTTCTTTATGATGAAAGTCAGGAAACAATGTAATATGGCAACGATGTGCGCACGGTCTTATGACCGTGCTTTTTTATTTTACTTACGGGTTATCAGACAGCCACAGACTGAGTTTTTCCCATTCTTCATACATTTTTTCAAGTACAAGCTGTTCTTTTTCGAGTTTTTCCGTAAGCTCAAGTGATTTTTCATAGTCGCTTGCATTTTCTGGATCGTTCAGCTTGTCATTTATTTCCGAGAGCATAAACTCCTGTTCGGATATTTCCGTTTCAAGCTTTGCGAGCCTTGCTTTGTTTTTGCGGCGTTGTGCGTCACGTTCCTTTTTGTTCTTGTAGTCAAGCTGTTTTTCGGTATTTTCTGTCTTTTGTACAGGTTTTGAACTGAACGGCTGAAACTTGTTCAGAAAGCTTTCATAATTTCCTTCAAATACCTGTATGCCTTCGGGGGTGAGATAGAATATCTTGTCGGCAAGACTGTTTATAAGATATCTGTCGTGTGATACGACAAGTAATGTTCCTTCGTATTCGGATAAAGCGTCCTGAAGTGCTTCGCAGGAATTTATGTCAAGATGGTTGGTCGGCTCGTCGAGAAGAAGAAAATTCGATTTTGACAGCATAAGTTCAGTAAGCAGCACCTTTGCACGTTCTCCGCCGCTGAGTGAGGAAAGCTGTTTGAATACATCATCATTTTTGAAAAGAAGTCTTGCAAGTGTACTTCTTATTTCAGTATTCGTCATAGACGGGAAATTGTCGGAAATCTCATCAAATACAGTTTTTGAGCTGTCCATTCCACGCTGTATCTGGTCATAGTAGCCCGTCTTTACGCCTACACCGTAGCGTATTCTTCCGCTTTGAACGGTATATTCGCCTAAGAGAGTTTTAATAAGCGTGGTTTTACCGCAGCCGTTAGGCCCTAAAATAAATATCTTTTCGCCCCTGTGTATCTCCATTGAAACATTCTCGAAAAGCTTTGTTTCACCAAATCCGAAAGAGATGTTTGTTACTTCAAGAACATCCTCACCGCTCTGGTTTGCTATGCCGAGTTTAAGCGTCATAGCCTGCGGAGATGATTCCGGTTTTTCAAGATTTTTTGTCAGTTTGTCAACAATCTTCTGTTTGCTTTCGGCTGTTTTGATATTCTTTTCACGGTTCCATCTGTGCTGCTGTTCGATAATGCCTTCAAGTCTGTTTATTTCTTTCATTGTATTGTCGTAAACACGCTGAGCAGCAAGTTTTCTTTCGTCACGCTGGGGAAGATAAGCGGAATAATTTCCTTTATATGCAGTCATTTTTTTGTTTTCAAGTTCAAATGTCCTTGTTGTGACTTTATCAAGAAAATATCTGTCATGGGATATTACTATGTATGCACATTTTGAGTTTATGAGATATTCTTCAAGCCATTCGACAGAATGTGTATCAAGGTGGTTGGTAGGCTCGTCAAGCAGAAGAAAATTTGCACCGCAGAGCAGCAGCTTTGCAAGCTGGAGTTTTGCACGCTGACCGCCGCTTAGTGAGCTTACGGGTAACTGTATCTGTGAATCATCAAAGCCAAGTCCTAAAAGTGCAGATCTTGCCCGTGAGCGATATGTAAGACCTTCACGGCGTGTAAATTCATCGTTGAGGAATGTCTGACGTTCTATCAGCTTATCTATATCATCAGGCTTTGAGTTTATTTTTTCATTGAGCATTTCAAGCTCGTTTTCCATATCTGCAAGCTCACTGAAAACAGTCAGCACTTCATTATATGCCGAGATATGAGGATCCCTGCATACATGCTGTTCCATATAACCTATTACAGTATTTTTATTAAGAACGATAGTTCCGCCCGTTGAGGTCATTTCACCTGTCAGCAGCTTGAAAAGCGTAGTTTTACCGCAGCCGTTCACGCCTATAAGACCTATCCTGTCATCATTCTGTACCTCAAAGTACATATCATCAAAAAGCTTCTGCTCTCCGAAATCCATAGAAAGACCGTTTACTGTTACTATTGCCATTTTTTTCACCGTCTTATGTATTTTTATCTAACCTATCATAACATACTTTTTGTAATAATGCAATTCTAAAAAAGGCTCCCTCCTTGAGGGAGCTGTCAGCTATGCTGACTGAGGGAGTTATAACCTGTGGTCAGGATAGTAACAGCGAAGCGGAAAGAGAAAGATATATTTACAATTTTGAATTAAACCATAGCGAAGCATTTCATAATTTGAACTATAAATTTATCTGTTAATTTAAAGTATGCTTTGTGGGAAACTGCGTGGAGAACTCCCTCCGGCACTTCAGCCACCTCCCTCAGTGAGGGAGGCTTTATTGTTTTGTTCATAATAACGAAAAAAGCGGGGAAATTTCAATAAAATTTTATATATACTTTATTACCAAAGAGTAGTATAATGAAAAAGATAAAAACAATTATAAACCATGAGAGGAGTTAAATATATGGAACTGATAAGTAAGAGAAAAGAAAAGGCTATATATCGTGACGGTGACAATGCTGTCAAGGTATTTTCCGAGAAATTTCCCAAGTCTGATATACTTAATGAAGCACTCAATCAGTCAAGAGTAGAGGAAACAGGGCTTCCGATACCTGCATTGAAAGCTGTTTCTGTTATAAACGGAGAATGGGCTATAACAATGGAATATGTTGAAGGAAAGACACTTGCTCAGATAATGGACGAAGATCCCGCAAACTTTGACAAGTATCTCGAAGAATTTGTAGACCTTCAGATAGAAGTACAGGATAAGAAGGCTCCGCTTCTCAATAAACTGAAAGATAAAATGAACAGAAAGATATCGAGCCTCGGAAGTCAGCTTGACGCTACAACAAGATATGAACTTCATACAAGACTTGAAAGTATGCCCAAACACAATAAGGTATGTCACGGTGATTTCAATCCCAGCAATATTATTATAGACAACGAGGGAAAGCCGCATATAATAGACTGGTCACACGCAACACAGGGAAATGCAGCAGCAGACGCAGCAAGAACATATCTTTTGTTTGCACTTCACAGAGATAAGAGCGTTGCAGACAAGTATCTTGACATTTTCTGCAAAAAGACAGATACGGCAAGACAGTATGTACAGCAGTGGCTGCCGATAGTTGCCGCTTCACAGCTTGTAAAGAGGATACCCGGAGAGGAAGAATTCCTCAAGAGCTGGGTAGATGTAGTAGATTATTAATATGTCATCAATATGTCATCCTGAGCGTAAGCGAAGGATATTTAAAGATTCCTCACTTCGTTCGGAATGACAAGTTCAGAAGTAAAAGAATCACGGTGAACACGAAATTGTCGTTCACCGTGATTTTGTTTTGTAATAATTAATAGCAGAGTACTTCGTGACCGTCCTCGGTGACGAGTACCATTATTTCCCATTGTGCAGAAGGCTTTTTGTCGGCGGTGTATATTGTCCAGTTGTCTTCCTTGTCAACAAATACCCTGTCTGTTCCCATGTTGACCATAGGTTCTATCGTGAATATCATTCCGGGCACTAAAAGCATTTCCTCGCCGGCTTTTGAAACATAGCTTACCCAAGGATCTTCATGGAATTCAAGTCCTACACCGTGTCCGCCGATCTCACGCACAACGCTGTAGCCGTTCTTGACGGCATGTTCGTGGACAGCCTGTCCCATATCTCCCAAAAAGCCCCATGGCTTTACCTGCTCAAGTCCCTTTTCAACACATTCCTTTACAACGTCAACAAGCTTTTTCTTTTCCTCGCTTACGTTTCCTATACAGAACATTCTTGACGAGTCGGAAAAATATCCGTTGTATATTGTTGAAACATCTACATTTATGATATCTCCATCCTTCAGAACTACTTTGTCGGACGGTATTCCGTGACACACTATCTCGTTTATAGAGGTGCATACACTTTTCGGATAACCCTCATAGTTCAGCGGTGCAGGTATGCCTCCCAATTCGGCAGTCTTGCTTGATACAAGATCGTCTATATCCTGAGTTGTCATTCCCTCCCTGATATTTTCCGCAACATAATCAAGTACGGCAATATTTATTTTGCAGCTTTCCTTTATTCCGGCTATCTGTTCGGGTGTCTTTATTATAGACCTGTCAGGGACAATATGTCCCTCGCTTTTGATGAACGATATTTTTTCATCAAACTGTTCGTGACACTTTTTGTATTTCTTTCCGCTTCCGCACCAGCATGGCTCGTTTCTACCTATTTTTACTGACATAACACATACTCTTTTCTTATAAAAATATTTCAAAGCAATTATACTACTTAAACTTCAAAAAGTAAACACCAAATATTTATTGCAGCATAACATATTAATGTAAAGAAAAGCAAGGAATAAGACAGATAAGAACTTTTAAGGAAAAGATATCAAGATAAATAAGACAGGGAGTTGAATCTTAATGTTGTGTTCTTATGACTGCTGTCAGAGCGAAAGCACGGAAACAAGGAACTGTGACAGATGTATGAGCGGCATAATGGTGCTTGTGAGCATAATAGCAGGAATAGTTTTTGCGGCTGTATTTGTTCTGCTGTTTGTAAATTCACTGTTGACTGCACCCTTTACCGGCATACTCGTTTCACTGATAACGGCAATAGTTTTTATGTTCATTATCCTTATAGCTGCATACGCATCAAAGAAAGATACAAGGCTGAAAGACTGTATCAGGTGTAATGCGGCGGGAATATTCATCGGCATACTCGGAACGATAGCGGCAGGCATACTTGCTGTATCGACAGAGCTTGTTGTCGGTTCGGTACTTTCCGCTGTCCTCATAGGTCTTACTGCTTTTTTCTTTGCGTATATGCTTATAAGCGTACTCTTTTCCGTTCTTTGCATGACTGACTGACAGAATACCCTTATCCTTTGAAAAAATATCAGGGATAAGGGTATTTTATTTTTATTTATCACGTTATAATTCTTTATGGGAAAATAGCAGTCGGAATGCTTTGTTATAATATAAGAATGACAAAAAATAAGGATGGGACAGTGAGAGCATGAGAATAAGACATAAGCCATGGGCAAGACCGGAACTTGAAGCAAGCAGCTTTTTTATACAGGAGCCTGATGCAATCAAAAACAAATGGCTTTCTGAATATAAGACTCAGCAGCCTTTTTATATAGAGCTTGGCTGCGGCAAGGGCGGATTTATTTCGCAGGCGGCATTTCTGAACCCTGATAAGAATTATCTTGCTGTTGATATAAAATATGAAATGCTCGGACTTGCAAAAAGGAATGTTGAGAGAGTATTTTCCGAGGGCGGCAGAGTGCCGGACAACGTACTTCTTACCGCACATAATATTGAAAGAATAGATATGATGCTTGGCTATGAGGACAAAGCCGACAGAATATATATAAACTTCTGCAACCCGTGGCCGAGAATAAAGCACAAAAAACGCAGACTTACACATCCCCGTCAGCTTATGAATTACAGGACTTTTCTGAAAGACGGAGCTGAGATACATTTCAAGACCGATGATGACGCACTTTTTGAAGAAAGTCTTGAATATTTCAAAGAATGCGGTTTTGAGATAACATATATTACCTATGACCTCCACAATTCAGGCTATGAACCTAATATAGTTACCGAGCATGAGAAAATGTTCTCGGATGAGGGTATAAAGATAAAGTTTCTTATAGCAAGGAAAATATCTTTGGATACAGAGGTGGACAATGTTGAAAAAGAAGCTGAATAAGATAATACTGATATGCCTTACAGCACTTTCACTTATGCTTGCAGGCTGTTCCGATGCGGCATTCGGTGCTAATACAATGCTCCATCCTCCGAGAGCGACAGGCAGCAAGGCACAGATACAGGATGTACTGACCAAAGAAGCCGGCGGTTCATATACTCTTAAATATCCGCAGAACGGCGACAACCGTTCCGCAATAATTATGAGAAATGAGAATACCGATAAGGAATATGCAGTCGCACTGTATTCGGTGGAAAACGAAACAAAAATATATGCCTCGATAATATCATACAAAAACGGAAACTGGGAATGTACAGGTACGTTCTCAAATTCATCTCCCGGTATAGACAGAGTGCTTTTCAAGGATATAAACGGCGATAAATACGATGAAATAATAATAGGCTGGAGCTTGTATAATGACTCGCAGAAAATGCTCACCGTGTATTCTATGACAAAAGACAGCGTAAATGAAATGAAGATAGATGAACGCTATGATGAGATAGTTGTAGCCGGTATCATAAACGAGAATGAGGATGATATAATAACACTTCTCACAAGCACCGAAACCGAGCCTGCAAAGGCTACTGTAATAAAATACAGTGAAAAGTATATGCGTCCTATAGGAAGATACTCAATAGATCTGAGTACGAACAATATGATATCATTTGCAAATATAATGGAAGGACAGGTTGCTGTAAATACACATTCGGATGGCGGCTTTGCTTTTGCGGATTCTCCTGAGGGCGATATTTATTCCGGCGATGAAAGTTCAGATGATGAAATCTACGATGGTGAAAGTTCCGACAGTGAAAATGACGGCTATGCTGAAATTGCAGGTCCGGCTACTGCTTTCTTTAATGACTACAATAAAAAGGGTATTGTAGTAGACGGAATGAGAGAGGACGGCAGCTATTGTACGGATATCATATACTACGACATAGCAGGTGACAGGCTGGTAAATCCGCTTTCGATACCTTCCGCATCATCATACATAAATCCGACTGTAAGAAAAGACCAGATATATTCACAGGATATAAACGGCGATGCCGTGATAGAAGTACCTGTTGTTACACAGATGCCGGCGGCTGTTGATGAAAAGGCTGCAAATATATGTACGCTGACTTCATGGCAGAATTATGATGCTTCAAGAAACAAGCTCAAAACAGTTATGAATGCCGTAATGTATCTGAAGGACGGATATTATTTCAAAATGCCTGACAGATGGCTGGGAAATGTTACTGCAAGAAGCAATGCCGAATCAAGAGAGCTTACATTCTATATGTGGGACAATGAAAAATCGGTTCTTGGTGACAAACTTCTGACGATACACCGTTATACAGAACAGCAATGGAATGAAGCCGATAACACTAAGATGATAAGGCTCAGCGATCCGGTACTCGGAAAGGCTGTATATGCGGCAGAGATATTTACCACAGACAAGGATGAAAACATTAATATAACGGCTAAGGAATTAATGGATCTTTTCGTAATAATGTAAATATTAACAGGGGGTAAGAAAAATGAAAAATATTCTGGTTGCAGAGGACGAAACAGCGATAAGAGAATTTATAGTCATAAACCTTGAAAGAGGCGGCTATAATGTTACGGAAGCAGAAAACGGTGCTGTGGCTATACAAAAGTATGATGCTGCCGGCGGAGATTTCGATATTGCAATACTTGATATAATGATGCCCGAAAAGGACGGACTTCAGGTATGCAAGGAACTCAGAAAAAAGAACGGCAATCTTGGAATAATAATGCTTTCGGCAAGGACACAGGAAATGGATAAGGTATCGGGACTTATGCTCGGTGCTGATGATTACATAACAAAGCCATTCAGCCCGACAGAGCTTGTCGCAAGAGTTGACGCACTTTACAGACGTATCGCAATAGCAGAGATGCGTTCCGAAAATAATTTCAAGGAAGAAATAAAATCGGGTAATTTCGTTCTTAATCTCAGAAATCATTCACTTATGAAAAACGGTAAGCTAATCGAGCTTACACAGGTCGAATTTCAGATAATGGAATATTTCTTCTCAAATCCCGGACAGGCTCTCGACAGAAGTGCAATACTTAAATATGTATGGGGAGAAGCCTATGTCGGTGAAGAAAAGATAGTTGATGTAAATATCCGCCGTCTGAGAATGAAGATCGAGGATAAGCCCTCATCGCCTAAATATATCGTGACAGTCTGGGGACTTGGCTATAAATGGGAAACCAACTGACTGTACGGAATATTTTTGTGTATGGGGTGAATTGACTTGAGAGGTATTACAAGAAGATGGCTTTTTAATACTTTCGGCGTGATACTTATAATACTGTTCGTGCTTGTTATAGTTTTTGTTTTTGTTATACAGAACTTCTACTACAGCGGCATTTTTCAGGTACTTAACGGACGTTCTTCGGAACTTGTCAATATTTTTACGGAAAGCGATTCTTTCATATCATCCGCAAGATACTATACGGAAAATTTTGCCGATAAAGAGCTTATGGAGCTTATGGTAATAAACAGCGAGGGCAAGGCTGTCATAACATCAACAGGTTTTGCACCGGACAACAGCCAGCCTATGCCGGATTATGACGAGGCTATACAGTCCAAAGAAGGCTATGCCGACTGGCACGGACATTTAAGCTCCGGTGAAAATGTAATGGCACTTACAAGAGTTATATACGATAAGGAAGATAAACCCGTAGGTGCGATAAGATATATAGTATCTCTTGAAGAAGCAGACAGAAAGATATTCATAGCGATATCTGTTGTCTGCCTTGCAGGTATAATGATACTGTTCTTTATATTCGTTTCGAGTACATATTTTCTGCGCTCGATAGTAAGACCTGTAAAGGAGATAAGCCAGACAGCCAAAAAGATAGCTCAGGGAGATTTTAATGCTCGTATAAATAAATTCTATGATGACGAGATAGGCGACCTTTGCGACACGATAAACTATATGGCGGGAGAGCTTGGAACGGCGGATAAAATGAAGAATGATTTTATATCGTCCGTTTCGCACGAGCTGAGAACTCCGCTTACAGCTATAAAGGGCTGGGCGGAAACTGTACAGCTTGGCGGTTTGAGTGATAAAAAGACGGTAGAAAAGGGTATAGGTATAATCATCAAAGAGGCTGAACGTCTTAGTTGTATAGTTGAGGAAGTGCTTGACTTTTCAAGAATACAGCAGGACAGAATGGTGCTTATAATGGATAAAATAGATATCCTTGCAGAGCTTGATGAATCCATATATATGCAGCGTGAACGTGCGAACAAGGAGAACAAGCATATAGTATATGATGAGCCTGAAATACTGCCCGCTGTACTCGGAGATAAGAACAGGCTGCGTCAGGTATTCATAAACATAATAGACAATGCGCTCAAATACAGCAGTTCGGGCGGAGTTGTAACTATAAATGTAGAGGAAACCGACGATGATGTAATTATAACCATAGCTGATAACGGCTGTGGCATACCGGCGGAGCATCTGCCGAAGATAAAGCAGAAATTCTATAAGGCAAATCAGACTGTAAGGGGTTCGGGAATAGGACTTGCCGTTGCTGATGAAATAGTAAGACTGCATAACGGCAGACTTGATATAGACAGCGTTGAAAATGTCGGTACAACGGTAACTATATCCATACCGACTATCAAGCCTGAATCCGAAAATCAGGAAGAAAATGATAACGATAATGATAACGATGCCAATAACGACAATGATATCATTTCATAATATTCAGAAAGGGATAATGATATGGGTAAAAAATCCGGAAAGGAAAAAACGGTAAGAGTTACCTCCATAGGCGGACAGGCACTTATGGAAGGAATAATGATGAGAGGACCTAAAAAAACTACTGTTGGTGTAAGAAAGCCTGACGGCAGTATAGAGCTTGAAGAAATACAGCCGCTCAATCTCACCCAGAAGTACAAGCTGCTCAGACTGCCGATATTAAGAGGCGTTGCAGGTATGATAGATTCTCTTGTAACGGGAAACAAGGCACTTCTGATGTCAGCGGATAAAGCACTTGACGGTGAAGAAGTACCCGAAGAAGAAATGAGCAAGCTTGATATATGGCTTGATAAGCATTTCGGAGAAAAAATGGTAAACTTCATAATGGGTGCAGCTATGTTCATAGCTATAGTATTCTGTGTAGCAGTATTCTTCTTTGTGCCTACGTTCCTGTTCAATCTGCTTGCATCGGCGTTACCGTTCCTTAACGATCATATGGTATATCGTTCAGCATTCGAGGGAATTATAAGGATAATACTTTTCCTTGTTTATATGGGACTTGTTACAATGAACAAGGACGTAAAGCGTGTATTTCAGTATCACGGTGCAGAACATAAGACTATATTCTGTTATGAACACGGTCTTGAGCTTACAGTCGAGAATGTAAGGAAGCAGATACGTTTCCATCCACGCTGCGGAACAAGCTTTATTGTACTTATGCTGATAGTAGGTATAGTCATAGGTCTTTTCATACCGTTTACTAACGTTTGGTTAAGATCATCTGTAAAAATACTTCTCCTTCCGCTTACGGTAGGCATAGGCTATGAGCTTATAAGGATATGCGGAAAGCATGACAATATAATAACAAGAATGATAGCAGCCCCCGGCGTATGGATGCAGCACATCACTACAAAAGAGCCTAAGGATGACATGATAGAAGTAGCGATAGCCGCTATGAAGGATGTTATCCCCGAAAACGGCGAGGATATCATAAGATGACATATCAGGAGCTTTATAAATATACAAAGGAGCATGTTTCTGTATCTGAGGCAAGATGTCTTTTTGAAGAACTTCTGAGAATTGACAGGATATCACTTGTTGAAAAGGGCGGCTTACAGTGCAGCGAAGATGAAAAAACGCTCATTGAAAGAGTCGTAAAAAAAAGAAGTGAAGGCTATCCGCTACAGTATATCATAGGAAAGTGGAGCTTCATGGGGAATGATTTCTGTGTGGGCGAGGGTGTGCTTATACCGAGAGATGATACAGAGGTTGCTGTTAATGAGTGCTTAAATGCCGTAAAAAATATACGCAGGGCAAAAATAATCGACCTTTGTTCAGGCAGCGGAATAATTGCCGTAACTCTTGCAAAGCTTTTGCCTGATGCTGAGATAGTCGCACTGGAGCTTGAAGATAAGGCTTTCGGCTTTCTTGAAAAAAACATACAGCTTAATAAAGCCGTTAATGTAAAAGCCGTAAAGGGAGATATATTCAGGTCATTTTCTGATTTTGAGGATAAGAGCTTTGATGCGGTGATATCAAATCCGCCGTATATAAAAACAGATGAAATAAAGACACTTCAGAAAGAAGTCGGCTATGAGCCTGTTTCAGCACTTGACGGCGGAACAGACGGACTTGATTTTTACAGGTGTATAGCTGAAAACTGGCTTTCAAAGCTGAAATCGGGCGGAATTATCACTCTTGAAACAGGAGAAGAACAGGCTGATGATGTAACAAGGCTTCTTTCGGAAAAGGGTATATCTGATATCAGGACGGTAAAGGATATACAGGGACTTGACAGGGTAATTTTTGGTACTGAAAAAGGCGGTTAGTGACGTTCAAGTTCCGTTGAGATATTGCAATTTGTATTTTAAAATTGTATAATTACATTGCAAAAGGAAATTTCCGAAAATAAGTCTTGAAAGGATAGAGGAAATATGGCATTCGATAAACAGAAAGCACTTGAAACGGCAATGAGCCAGATAGAAAAACAATTCGGAAAGGGAGCAGTAATGCGTCTCGGACAGAATGCAGCAATGCAGGTGGACGCTATCCCGACAGGCTCACTTTCACTTGACCTTGCACTTGGTATAGGCGGTCTTCCCAGAGGAAGAATAACCGAGATATACGGCCCCGAATCATCGGGTAAAACAACACTTGCGCTTCACTGTATAGCAGAAGGTCAGAAAAACGGCGGTATAGCAGCATTTATTGACGTTGAACACGCACTTGATCCCGGTTATGCAAAGGCACTCGGCGTTGATATAGATGCACTTCTCGTTTCACAGCCCGATACAGGTGAGGATGCGCTTGAAATTACAGAAGCACTTGTACGTTCAGGCGCTATAGATGTAATTGTTGTGGACTCGGTAGCCGCACTTGCACCGAAAGCTGAAATTGAGGGCGATATGGGTGCATCACATGTAGGTCTTCAGGCACGTCTTATGTCACAGGCGCTCAGAAAGCTTGCAGGCTCTATATCAAAGCTCAATTGTGTGGCTATTTTCATAAATCAGCTTCGTGAAAAGGTCGGAATACTTTTCGGCAATCCCGAAACCACCCCCGGCGGCAGAGCTTTGAAATTCTATTCATCTGTAAGACTTGATATCAGAAAGGTAGAAGCTATCAAAGTCGGCAGTGAAATAGTCGGTTCAAGGACAAAGGCTAAAGTTGTCAAGAATAAAATAGCGCCTCCGTTCCGTGAGGCTGAATTCGATATAATGTACGGTCAGGGAATCTCCAGAGTAGGAGAACTGCTTGACCTTGCTGTAAGCATTGACATAATCAAAAAAAGCGGCGCATGGTTCTCGTATGACGGAAACAGAATCGCTCAGGGACGTGACAATGCAAAGCAGTATCTTAAAGATAATCCCGATGTCGCTAAAAAGGTAGAGGAAGAACTTATGGCAAATAAGGATAAGCTCACTTTTGTAAAGTCAAAGACAAAGGCTAAGACCGGAAAGGTATCCGACAAGCCGGAAACCGAACCTGTAGAGCAGAGTCCGGCAGCGACTGAACAGCCGCCTGAGGCCGAGCCGAGAACGTCCGGTGCAGACATTGACATAATGGTGGAGTGATATAATGCTGATAACAGCAGCAGAGGAGCGTAAAAAGGGTATGACTGCGCTGTATATAGACGGCGAATATGCCGTAAGTGTAGATACCCTTACGCTTGCCGCAAGCGGCTTTAAAACAGGCTCGGAAATAGATGATGATGAACTTTTCGAGCTGTTGGAAAATTCAAAGATAAGCCGTGCGAAAGAAAAAGCACTCTATCTTATCGAGTACCGCAGCCGTACACGCAAGGAAATAGAAGATAAGCTCATACCGCTTTACGGTGAAAGAGCTTCTTCACTTGCGATAGAACGGCTGGAGGAGCTTGGTCTGATAGATGATGAAAAATTTGCAAGAGAGTATGCCGAGCAGCTCATTTCCCGAAAAAAATTTTCGAGGGAAAGAGCTGCCTTTGAGCTGTTTAAAAAAGGTATAGACCGTTCTCTTGCAGATGAGATACTTGATGAGATAGAACCCGATCCCGTTGAACAGATAACAGAGCTTCTTGAAACAAAGTTTTCCGGAAAGCTTGAAAATGAAAAGGATCGTACAAGAACGATAAATTCACTCAAAGCTATGGGCTACAGATGGTCCGATATAAAGGATGCTATGAGTGAGTATATAGATTATTGATCCCGAAAGGAATGTGTAGGATATGTCCGTAAGAGTAGGAATGGTAAGTCTTGGATGTGCAAAGAACAGGGTAGATGCTGAAATGATGCTCTATACGCTCAAAAACGCCGGTTATGAACTTTCAGTCGATCCGGCTATGAGTGATGTCGTGATCGTTAACACATGCGGATTTATAGAGGATGCAAAGCAGGAGAGCATAGACGAGATACTTGAGCTGGCTTCACTGAAAAAGGAAGGCAAGATAAAAGCTATAATCGTTACAGGCTGTCTTGCAGAAAGATATCAGCATGAGGTCATAAAAGAGCTTTATGAGGTAGATGCTGTTTTAGGCATAGGAGCAAACAGTGATATAGTTGATGTTGTGGAAAAGGTACTTAATGGAGAAAAACAGGAGCTTTATCCCGACAAGACAAATCTTGCACTTTGCGGAGGACGTATCAGGACAACACCGTTCTACTATTCATATCTGAAAATAGCAGAGGGCTGCGACAATAAATGCACATACTGCGCTATACCTATGATAAGAGGACCGTTCCGCAGTCGTCCGATGGACGATATACTCAGTGAGGCGGAGGAGCTTTCAAAAAAGGGAGTCAAGGAGCTTATAGTCATAGCACAGGATACGAGCCGTTACGGTGAGGATATTGCCGGAAAGTCACTTCTTCCCGAACTGCTTACAAAGCTTTGTGCGATAGAGTCTGTCTGTTATGTGCGTGTGCTGTACTGCTATCCCGAAAGAATGACAGATGAGCTTATAGACGTATTCGCAAAAGAGGACAAGATACTTAAATATATAGATATACCCATGCAGCACTGCAACGGCAGAATATTGAAGCTTATGAACCGTCACGGCGACAGACAGTCGCTTACGGCACTTATAAACAAGCTGCGTGAAAGAATACCGAATATAACGATACGCACTACATTTATGACAGGATTCCCGTCCGAAACAGAGGAAGAATTTACAGAGCTTTCGGAATTTGTCAATGAGATGAGATTTGAACGTATGGGCTGCTTTGCATATTCGGCAGAGGAGGACACACCTGCTGCTAAGCTCAAGGATCAGATACCTGAGCAAACCAAAAAGCACCGTCAGGAGCTTCTTATGGAACAGCAGCAAATAATAATGGCTGAAAATGCTGCGAAGTATGTAGGAAAGACCATAAAGGTAATATGTGAAGGCTTTGACAGATATGCAGAGTGCTTTTTCGGAAGAAGCAAGGCGGATGCACCCGAGGTTGACGGAAAAGTATTTTTCATCGCTGAGGGCAGCAAGCCGAAAATAGGCGATATAGTAAATGTTGATATAAGCGACACTCTTGACTGTGACCTTATGGGACAATACAGAGCTTGATATGACGTTCAAATAACATTGAAAGGGTTCTTGCCGTATGAATACTCCAAATAAGCTGACTATGCTCAGGCTGATATTAGTACCGTTTTATGCGTTTTTTCTGCTCATGCCTTCGATACCGCATCATTTTCTTATAGCATTCATAATTTTTGCGGCTGCGGCATATACAGACCATCTTGACGGAAAAATAGCAAGAAAGAAAAATATGATAACGGATTTCGGAAAGTTTGCCGATCCGCTTGCTGACAAGGTTATGATAGTTGCCGCACTTGCATGTTTTATACAGCTTGACATAACAAATGCCGTTGTGCTGATAATCATTGTCACGAGAGAATTTGCCGTAACATCAGTAAGACTTGCCGCTGCGGATAAAGGAAAGGTCGTTGCCGCTAATAAATGGGGCAAGGCTAAGACTATAAGTCAGATAGTTTCGGTGCTTGTGATAATGCTTATGTATTACATTCTTGAACTGCACAAGCTTGGTATAATAACTCTGGGCAGCTATGATACGGCTGCATTCTGGTTCGGTGTGACATCGGATATACTTATGTGGATAAGCGTTGTATTCACGCTTATTTCAGGAGTAATATATATAGTACAGAATATTGATTTTATAAAGCAGGCAAAGTGAATTATCTTTCGGAGGGAACAAAATGGAACATTTTGAAAAAACAGTCAGCTCAGAAGTGATATTTGACGGAAAAGTAATACATGTCACACATGATGAAGTGGAGCTTGAAAACGGCAGCAGAGCCATGAGAGAGATTGTCGGACATCCCGGAGGAGTATGTGTTGCTGCACTTACGGAGGATAATGAGCTTTTGTTTGTAAAGCAGTTCAGATATCCGTATAAGGAAGTGCTTATAGAGCTTCCGGCAGGAAAGCTTGAAAAAGGACAGACTCCACTTGAAAACGGAAAAAGAGAGCTTCTTGAAGAAACCGGAGCTGTCGGCAGGGAGTATATGACTTTGGGAAAGCTTTATCCCAGTCCGGGATACTGCGGAGAGATAATACATCTTTATTTCTGCAAGGTTGACCATTATGAGCAGCAGTCACCCGATGAGGACGAATTTCTTGATTTTATCAAAATACCGATAAATAAGGCAGTAGAAATGGTACTTAACGGTGAGCTGCCCGATGCAAAAACACAGGCGGCTGTACTTAAAACAGCAATGCTTCTTCCTGAGCTGAAGGTGAAAGAACTATGATAAATCCCATAGTTATAATAGTAAGTGCGGCTGTTTTTCTTGCGATGCTTACAATATGCGTTATAAACAAACCGAAAAAGCCGATAGTCACGGGCACGGTTATATTGATACTTGTGTGCTTTATAACGTTTACTTTTCTGATAGACAATGCCATATTGTCAATAAAGACATCACCGCCTGACAGCTTTATATGCTTCCTTACAATGAATAACTCACCTGTATATAATGATCTGGCTTTTTCGTTCAGTACGTTTGTGAAGTGTGATATAACTCTGATAATCGGCTCGCTTGTTTCACTTTTTGTTGAGATGCTTCTTATACTCAGGAAAGGTCAGGATAAGTAGTAAGTATGAAAGATATAGGGGTATATCTGCACATACCGTTCTGTAAAAGCAAGTGTCCTTACTGCGATTTTTTTTCGGGACGTGCGGATGATGATACATTTGAAAAATATACCAATGAGCTTTGCCGTCGTATAGAATATTTCGGTGAGAAACTCGGCAGAAAAGCCGATACTCTTTATTTCGGCGGCGGAACTCCCGGTGTTCTGGGTTCGGAGCGTCTTTGCAGGATATATGATTCTGCAAAGAACGCTTTTTGTATTGGTGATGCAGAGGTTACTGCCGAGATAAATCCCGAAAAAAAGGACATTGATTTCGGTATGCTGAGAAAAAAGGGATTCAACAGAATATCGCTCGGATTACAGTCTGCTGATGACAGAGAATTGAAGTTACTGGGCAGACTGCATGATTCAGAGCAGGCGGCAGATTGTATAAAGCGTCTTAAAGAGGCGGGCTTTGATAATTTTTCGCTTGATCTTATGATAGCTACGCCGTCACAGACAAAGGAAAGCCTTATGCGTTCCATAGATTTTTGTGCAAGTCATGGAGCAAAGCATATTTCGGCTTATATACTCAAAATCGAGGAAGGTACCAAGTATTACAGTATGCAGGACAGGCTTTGTCTTTCCGATGAAGATACACAGGCTGAAATGTATCTTATGGCGTGTGAAAGGCTGGAGAAGTACGGATATAAACAATATGAGATATCAAACTTTGCCATAGAAGGCTATGAGAGCCGGCACAATCTGAAATACTGGCATGATGAGGAATATATCGGCATAGGACCGTCTGCACATTCATTCATTGACGGCAGACGCTTTTTTTACGGGCGGTCATTTGAGGATTTTTATAATAATATTATAACGGACGATGGGGAAGGCGGTACTCCCGAAGAATACATAATGCTTTCACTCAGGCTGACGGAAGGGCTTGTATTTGAAAAATACAGGAAACGCTTCGGCTGTGAGTTTCCGGAGGTGCATATAAAGAATGCAGGGAAATTTGTGCAAGCCGGACTTATCTGTGTTGATGACAGGTCAATAAGACTTACTAAAGAGGGTTTTCTTGTTTCAAACGGAATTATTTCAGAAATAATATGAGCGGTTTATTGATTTTTTGTAATATTTTTGTAATATTTTTATGTATCACTTTACAATCAAAGGGTAAAATGTTACACTAATAAGTATAGTTATAGATATCTTATAGATATCAAATTGATATCATGTGTCCCTGACAATGATGATATGAAAATATGGTGAAGATGATGAATAATAAAGACCGCAAAATATCCGTTCCCGTAATAAAAAGAATGCCGAAATATTACTGTGTCCTTGATGAACTTAAGATGAGTGGTGTTGAAAGAATATCGTCAAAGGAGCTTGCCGCAAGAATGGGCACTACCGCATCGCAGATAAGACAGGATCTTAACTGTTTCGGCGGTTTTGGTCAGCAGGGTTACGGCTATTCCGTAAACGGACTTCTGAACGAGATCGGAAATATACTTAATGTAAAGGCTGTATATAATGCTGTACTTATAGGCGCAGGAAATCTTGCGAGTGCCGTTGCTTTTCATCTTGAATATCTGGACAGAGGATTGAGGGTAATAGGTGTATTTGACAATGTTCCGAAAAATATCGGTAAGAGTATAAACGGTATTTCTACACGTTCTATTGATGAAATAGAAGATTTTTGGTAACTATTCAGTCCCCAGAAAATTTGTATATCTGCACAAAAGAAAATTTCAGGCATCCAACAGAGAGTACCCAAATAAAAAAAGTAAAGAACGGATTGTAGTAAACCGCTCCAGCACCCTCAA
>Ga0256407_10000563_pt1 | contig 87698 bp, 76 predicted proteins | sample RumenRJG_04DNA_FD_193489 | JGI IMG/M metagenome (GOLD analysis project Ga0256407, IMG submission 193489) | Bovine rumen microbial communities from Lethbridge, Alberta, Canada - RJG_04 | ecosystem: Host-associated > Mammals > Digestive system > Stomach > Rumen | place: Canada: Alberta... | reverse complement strand
TGCTCTTTGGTAAGGTGTTTATATTTTTTCATATGCAACACAAAAGTAGTCACTTTACCTGAGAGTACCAAATTTTTGGTGCTCTTTTTTTCTACTCAATGTTGCACTTGTAACTGGAATTTAGGATCAATAATGGCCAGCATCGATTTCTGACGTTCCAGCAAAGCCCTGTATGACTTTGCGATGCCGCGGAATCGGCGTTGGCGCCTGTAGGCAGGGCGAGGGAACCCCTCTGACCCTACGGAGCCGGTACGGACCCCCTACGGCCTTCCTACGGCCCCTCTACGGCCTTCCACTGAAGAACGGCCGAAGGGGGTCCGTAGGGGCTCCGTAGGGGCTCCATACCAAAAACGCCACAAAAAGGACCCGAAACGGAACTTTTTTCAGCCCGGAAGAGCCCGTTTGGATTATTATTCGTATCTTTGCACCGCAAAAGAGAGAGACCGAATTATGAAAAAGATAGTAACACTGCTGTTTGTCCTCGTGCCGCTGCTGGCGGCGGGGCAGGTGAACCACAAGGAAAGCTGCACATCGATAATGGTCGGCAAGCGCGCCTCGACCGACGGGAGCGTCATCACGTCGCACACCTGCGACGGGCGCTACCGCACGTGGATGAGCATAGAGCCGGCGCAGAAGGCCGAGAAGGGGCGCAAGCACACCGTGCGCAAGGGGACGCTGCACACCGTCGGCGTCGCCGACACCACGGGGGTGCGCAACGCCGGCACCATAGCCATGAGCGAGGCCACCTACGCCTACCTCAACACGGCATACCCCTGCCTCAACGAGCGCCAGCTGGCCATAGGCGAGAGCACCTTCAGCGGGCCCGACACGCTGGTGAACGAGAACGGCATGTTCCTCATCGAGGAGCTGCAGCGCGTGGCCCTGATGCGCTGCTCGACGGCGAGGGAGGCCATAAGGCTGATTGGCCAGCTGGTGGCCAAGTACGGCTACGGCGACGGGGGCGAGTGCATCACCATAGCCGACCGCAAGGAGGTGTGGCAGATGGAGATACTGGGCGAAGGCAAGGACAAGATAGGCGGCGTGTGGGCGGCACAGCGCGTGCCTGACGACCACGTGGCGGTGAGCTGCAACATTCCGCGCATAGGACGTCTGCAGCGCGACAACCCCGAATACTTCATGTGCTCGGACAACGTGGAGGAGGTGGCGAAACGCTACGGCCTGTGGGACGGCGAGGGCGAGTTCGTCTTCTGGAAAGCCTTCAACACACCGTGGGCCAAAGGCCGCAACTTCCGTGAGCGCGAGTGGTTCATCTTCAATGCTCTGGCCCCCTCGCAGGGGTTCACCTACGACATGGAGGAGCTGCCCTTCTCGGTGAAGCCCGACGCGCAGGTGGACGTGACCGACGTGATGAACCTGCTGCGCTCCACCTATGAGGGCACCGACAAAGACATGACGAAGAACCTGAAGGTGGTGGTGACGCGCAAGCGCGACGACGGCAGTACATACAAAGACACTGTCGTCAGCCCTGTGGCCAACCCGTGGATGACCTCCACCATGCAGCAGACGCTGAACATGCTGGCTCCCGGCACCGTGGAGTTCCAGCGCACGGTGAGCGTGGCGTGGTGCTCCTATTCGTGGGTGGCGCAGCTGCGCGACTGGCTGCCCGACCAGGTGGGCGGCATCTGCTGGATGTCGGTCGACAACCCGGCGCAGAGCCCCCACATACCGGTGTTCTGCGGCACCACGACGTTGCCCGAGGCCTTCAGCCGCTGCGGCCAGAAGAAATACGACGAGGGGGCGTGGCTGTGGCAGTACCGCCGCGCCAACAAGCTGGCCACGGTGGCATGGCAACGCACCAAGAAGCAGCACATGGCCGCCGTCATGCAGCAGGAAGGGGCCGCTTTCAGCGGGCTTAAACCCCTTGAAGACGAGATAAAAGCCATGAAGAACCCTTCAAAAGGCACGAAGCTGCTCAACGCCTACACGCAGCAGGTGTACGACAACACGCGTGCCGCCTGGGCCGACCTGGAGGCCAGCTACTGGCACATGTTCGGCATGGGCTTCTGAGGCTCAGCTCCAGATACTCAACTTGCTGAGGAAAGAGATATTCTCTCTGACCGACGACTCGACAAGGAAGTCAAAGTCGCGCTCGGCGCTTTTGTGGAAAGCCACCTCGACGGGGAGCACGTAGACAGGCAGCCCCGTGGTCTTGCCGTGCAGACGGACGGCGTCCTTTTCGGTGGTGACAATGATGTTGTTAGAGCCCGGCAGGGATGCGAAGGTGTCGCGGATGCGGGCCATGTCGCGCGCGCTGAAGTCGTGATGGTCGCTGAAGGCCAGGTGCTTCACCTTGGTGCTGCGACGCAGCTCGGCGACCATAGGCTCCGGATGCGCGATACCAGTGACACAGAGGATATTGTCAGCGTGGCGCATGTCGACGCCGGCGGGCCGACCATCAAGGTCCAGCAGAGCACCATACTTGAGGTAGGAGAAGAAGACCTTCTGGTAATTAAGCAGGTGCATGTCATGGACGATATTGTGCTTCTCAACGGGATTGAGCGGCACAGGGCACTTGGTGACGATGACGATGTTGGCACGCAGGCGTGCGCTCTTGAACTCGCGCAAGTTGCCATAGGGAAGGATGTGGTCCTTGAAGAACGGGTGCCCGTATTCGGTAAGCAAGATGTTGATGCTGGGCTTGATGGCGCGGTGCTGGAAGACATCGTCGAGGATGACGAGTTGCGGCGACATTGATATATGCACATCCTCCTCGCCTTGCATCTCGATGCGTTCCTGCGCCATGAGTCTATGCACCCCTTCCACACGCTTCTCGCAGACGGCCACCTGCACATTAGGGAACTTGGCGGCCATCATGGCGGATTCGTCGCCGAGGAGTTCAGGGTTATGGCTGCCGTCATCTGCAAAGAAGCCCTTGCTCTTGCGCTTGTAGCCGCGGCTGAGCACGGCGGTGCTGTAGCGGTCGGAGAGCAGCCGCAGCAGATATTCGACATGCGGCGTCTTGCCGCTGCCCCCGGTGCAGAGGTTGCCTACACCGATGGTGGTGATGTGTGGTGCCGCCTGCCGCTTGAGGCCTATGGCATAAAAGAAGTCCCGCACCGCCACGCCTACGGCATACCACATGGTCAGTGGCCATAGCACATAGGAGATGATGGTGCGGAACGTCATAAATGGATTTATTTGTTGAAGTAGCGGTTGAGCAGGCCTTCGAGAGCTTTGCCGTGACGGGCTTCGTCGCGGGCCATCTCGTGGACGGTGTCATGGATAGCGTCGAGGTTAAGGGCCTTGGCACGCTTGGCGAGGTCGGTCTTGCCGGCGGTGGCGCCATACTCGGCGTCGACGCGCATCTTGAGGTTCTCCTTGGTGCTGTCGGTCAGCACTTCGCCCAGCAGCTCGGCGAACTTGGCGGCATGTTCGGCCTCCTCAAAGGCGGCTTTCTCCCAGTAGAGACCCACCTCGGGATAACCCTCACGATGAGCCACGCGGGCCATGGCCAGGTACATACCCACCTCTTTGCACTCGCCTTCAAAGTTGGCGCGGAGGTCCATCTTGATATCTTCGGGAGCATCCTTGGCAACGCCGACGATATGCTCGGCAGCCCAGGTCTTGATGTCTTCCTTCACTTCCTGCATGGGTTTGCCACAGATGGGGCATTTCTCGGGCATCTCGTCGCCTTCATAGACGTAGCCACACACGGGGCAGATAAATTTTTTGCTCATAATTGTCTTGATGTTTTTGGATTAATATTGGATTAATAATCGATCTTAAAATCAAGTGCAAAGATACGCACTTTTTATGACATGGCGAAAATAATTTTTACGCCTTGTTTCTAAATGCCAGGAAGAATGTGCAGAAGAGGATGCCGGCGAGGGTGGCAAGGGTGTCTTCGGAGACCATGGATATGAGGATGGTGAGAAGCCACGGCAGCATTAGAGTGCCCGACACGGCCCTACGGAACCTACGCAGTGGGAACATGGCTCGCAGGACCAGCAGAAGCACTAAAACAAAGCCCACTATGCCCAGAGCCGCCATGATGCCGAGGTACTGGCTGTGGCAGTTCATCCGGTAGCCGGAGAGCTCGCTGCCGCTGGCGGTGAGGTAGTCATCCATGGCATCCACAACGTCTCCGGTGCCCACCCCAAACCACGGGTGTTCTCTTATGACATGCGCCGCGGCATTCCACATTTCCATGCGTTGCAGCATGGTGAAACCGGCAACGGCGTGTGTATGCACGTAAAACTCACGCTCAATCAGCATCGTGTACACCATCTTGCGGAATATGTTGCCCTCCTCATAGACAGGGTTGGCCACACCATTCTCAACAGAAAGCACCTGTGCGTCGCTAAGGGCGGCAACTCCCACACTGTCCTTGGTCAGACCGAGACCGTTAAGATAGCGGATGAGTGTCGACTTGACGCTGTAGCCACTGCGTGCCAAACCGTCATAGTCCAGCGTGCTGCGGCGGTTCCACTCGTTGCGCAACTCCTCGTCGCAGACATAGTTGTATATATAGTTGCCATTCTCTATCACGCCGTCCTGCATGTGCTCGTATGGCCTGCCGTTTACCGTGCACTCCCGCAGCGGCTCTTCTGCCATTGGTACCAGCCGGTAGTAATTCTTCACCTCGTAGCCCATCACGCCCATAGCGCCGCCGGCGAGCAGCACCCACAGCGCAATGAGCGGCCACCTGCGCCAGCGCGTCAGCAACATCACCAGCGACACGATAGCCAACACAATGATACCTGTATACGAGTGGATTATCACCATGAAGGCGAGCATCCACAACGCCAGCGGCACGGCAAGCCAGCGCTGCCACCTTGCACCGTTGAGCATCACGCCTACAGAGAGGTACACCACCACACAGCAGTTTAAGGCAAAGCGGATGTGCGATATATTGGGCACTATGGCGCGGTGCGGCAAGCCGGGTATGGTGAGCCACCGCACAAGGCCCACAATAGTCACCACAAACACCGCTGCTGTATAGGTCAGCAGCACCACCCTGCGCGCGTTGCCGGCAAGGGGCTGTGTGGTAAGCATCACGACGGGGACGCACAGCAGCGGCAGCATCACCTGGATGGTGCCCCACCCTGCCCTGGTATCGGCGGTCCACAGCATACCGGCAAGCATCAGCAGGAAGAGCCCTGCAAAGGCCTGCAGCAGGCGGCTCTCTTTGGCCATCTGCCACTTCTCGCGCCAGCGGCCTTCAAGCAGCCAGTTGACACCAAGGAACACCCATGCCATGTTGGCCAGGAACACCGACGTCACCATTGAGACGCCAAGGAAACACAGCAGCAGAACGTATATCGACCTATGTACCTTCGCCGGCAGCATGGCTTATTTCTTCAGCTCATCAATGGCACGCAGCAACACCTTGTCAGACTTCAGCGCGCCCTTGATGCGGCCTTCGTCGTAGTAATAGCGGTTCAGCAACTCAGCCTTCAGCATCTCGCACACCTCCTCGCGGTGTTTCTGCAGGTCTCCCTCTTTCTCTTTCTCAAGAGCCGCCTCCATGGCCTTCAGCTGCCCAGCGATAGCCGTGTCATACTTTTCCTCCTTGGCCACGTCGCGCAGCTCTTTGATGACACGTTCGGTGACTGTGCTGTACGTCAGCTTCTTCTCCTTGAGGTAACGGCAGAAATCAGCGTAGAGCTCGTCGCTTATCTCAAACTCGTCGGCCGGGGCAATCTCCTTGTGGCTGCGGTAATAGTCGGTAGCATAGTCGAAGATGAGAAACTTCTGCGCCAGCGCCACACCGAGGTTTGACATATACTCCGGCTCCACCTCCACGTCGGGCTCTATGCCGAAGCCGTCATACACCGTGCGGCCGCCCTTGGTCTTGAAGGCCGTCTTCAGCGAGTCGGGCACCTTCACGGCGCGGCCGTTCTCGTCGCGGTGGCTGTAGTCTATGGCCTGTATGCAGCGCCCCGAGGGGATGTAGTATTTGCTCACCGTCACCTTCATCTGGCTGTTGTATGGCATGGGCAGTATGTTCTGCACCAAGCCCTTGCCGAAGCTGCGCTGTCCCACGATGACCGCGCGGTCTAGGTCCTGCAGCGAGCCGCTGACAATCTCGCTGGCCGAGGCCGAGCTGTTGTCTATCAGCACCGCCACGGGTATCTCCGTGTCCTCCGGCGCCATGCGCGTGTAACTCTTGGTGTTCTTGCTGGCCACCTTGCCCTTGGTTTCCACCACCAGCGTGCCCTTCGGAACCCAGATGTTCACAATGTCAACAGCCTCGTTCATCAGGCCGCCGCCGTTGCCGCGCAGGTCAAGCACCACACCTTTCATGCCGGGCTTTTCCCTCTTCAGCTCCACAAAAGCCTCGCGCACATGCTTGGCAGCGTCAGTGGTGAACTCGTCGAGCTTTATGTAGCCGTAGTCCTTGTCCGGGCCTACATAGCCGTAGTATGGCACGTTGGGCAGCTTTATCTCGCGGCGCTTCAGCGTGCAGTCGAACTCTTTGCCGGCGCGCTCCACTCGCAGCACCACCTCGGTGCCGGCTTGGCCGCGCATGGCGCTGCTCACGTCCGGCGTCTTCTTGCCCTTGGTGCTCTGCCCGTCGACAGCCACGATGCGGTCGCCGGCCTTCAGCCCTGCCTCGGCGGCAGGCAGCCCCTTGTAGGGCTCGCTGATGTAGATGGAGTCGCCGCGCTGCATGATGATGGCGCCCACGCCGCCATACTGTCCCAGCAGCTGAAGCTTCACGTCCTCCATCTGGCTCTCGGGGAAGTAGTTGGTGTAGGGGTCCATGGACGACAGCATGGCGTCGATGGCCGTCTTGATGGCCTTGCCGGGATCCACATCGTCCACATAATTCAGGTTGAGTTGCTTGTACACATTGGCGAAGATCTCCAGATTCTTGGCTATCTCAAAGCCCCTGTCGGTCACCGACTGCGAGCTCACCTGTCGGTCGCTCTGTGCCTGCGCTGTGGGTGCAGACGACAGCAACGCCGCCACCAATATAAAAAATGTCACTTTCTTCATCTGTCAACTATTTTAATTATATAACGCCTACCAAAGAATAATATTGTGTTCGATGAAGCAAAAAAGGCGGCTCGCATCATGGAGCGAGCCACCAGCAAATTACATGTCAAAAGAAGGCAATTACCTGTTTAGGTAATATTGTGGCAGAATGAACATGTCGGGGAGATCATCCTCCTCCGTATATATAAGGTCTCCATCGCCATAGTTGCAAACATTGAACTTGGTGCTGTCACCATTCTCCCAGTACAATACACCAGGGCCGTACTGCGAATCGCCACCGTTGTAAACATAGGTAAACACCTTGACAGTATCAGGCTCATTACGTATCAACGAGGTGCCGTCAACGTTGTAGCGGTCGGTCTTAAGCACACGCTTCCCTGCATTATCTGTTTCAAAATACAACGTGGCGGTGCACTTCATGCGATAGGCCTCCATTTCGCTCACATAGTCGAAATAGATATAGTTTAGCGACCAACTGGTACCATACAATCTTCCATGCTGCACCACTGGTGGCGGTGTTGGTGTTGTACCGCCACTACCGGAAGTGGAGGTGCCGTTATCTTCGCTGTCCTTGCCGCAGGACATGACTGTTAACATTGTTGCTGCCATAAAGAACAGCATAGTCAGTTTCTTGATGTGTTTGTTCATCTTAATTGAGTTTTTAATCGTTATTTTATGCAGTACCGGCTAGAGGGGGTGAAATATGCACATAAAAAAAGCGTGGTACTCATATTGTCTTCATCGGTTTTCTGAGGTCTTGGACTACCTATTTCTCCCAATTACAACGTACAAGTCCACGCATGAAGCGAGAACATCGCCGCAACCTTCTGGGAGAAATCGCTGAAAAGTGTCCAAGTTTTCAGAAAACCAGATAAGCTACTTCGCTATTTTCTATTCTTTGATGTGCATATTGAAACTATGCATTGTGCTTCATAGGCATTCCGTTTCGTTAATAATCCTGTTGCATATATGCTTAATCGCACTCCTTTCTACATATCCTCATATCTCCACCATCTTCTTTTCAAAGCCGCTTACTGTGAGTTCCTCGGGGCTGACGAACCACAGCAGGTCGTCGTGCATGAAGACCGTGCCGCGCGGCGGGTTGACAATCTTGCGGCCGCCGCGTTCAATGGCCACCACCATGACGTGGTGCTTGGTGGCGAGCAACGACGTGCCTATCTGCATGCCGCACAGGGGGCCGCCGGCCTCCACGTGGTAGCGGTACATGTGCATCTCGTGGTCGCTGTGGTCGTGCACCAGCATGTCGGCCTCCTTCTCTATGTCGGCGCGCAGGGGCGACACCTGCTCCTCGGTGCCGATGACGGTCACCACGTCGGCAGGCATCAAGATGGCGTCCTTCTGCGGCAGGTCTATCACCGCCTCGCCGCGCTCTATGGTCACTATGTTGGCTCCGTAGCGTTCGCGTATCTGGTTCTCCGCAAGGGTCTTACCCGCCAGCGGCGAGCTCGGCGTCATGCGCAGGCGCTCCATGACGAACTCGTTCTCCATGCCCGCCGGTATGTGGAAGGAAGCCTGCGCCTGACGTATGTTGAAGTTCTTGGTGAAGCTCTCCTCTATGCGGCTGTAGAAGCCGTCGGCGCGCCGCGAGAAGAGCACCACGGCCACGACGATGACCGCCACAACCATGAGCAGGCCCACGGCGAGGTTCACATAGCCCGCCACCACCATGCCCACCATGAACAGCGCTATGAAGTAGCGCAGCACCAGCAGCGGTATGACCACAGCCTGGCTGAAGCGGTAGGTGTCGAACATCTCCTTGATTTTCTTGCGGCTGACGTTCTTCACAGCCACGGCCCACAGGAAGGGCGACATGAGCACCAGCGTGGCCGCCAGACCCAGCACGCGGCTCCATATCTGCGGTATCTCGAGGTCGGCGAAGAGGCCGTCGAGCAGTGGACGCAGCACGTTGAGCGAGAGCAGCGCCATGGCCGCCAGGATGACGCCATGTATGAGGATGCCCTTCAGCTGCTTGCGCACGAAGGCGTGTATGGCGGCGAGCCCGTCGCCGGCGCTGTTGCTGTGCTCGCTGTATTCGGCCAGGTGCTTCTTCAGCTTGGCGGGCAACTTGGGCTCCAGCCACCCGTAGAAGGGCGTGGCGCCCTTGATCATGTAGGGCGTGACGAAGGTGGTCAGTATCGACACCGACACGATGATGGGGTACAGGTTGCCGTCGATGACGCCGAAGCTGTTGCCCAGGCCGGCAATGATGAACGAGAACTCACCTATCTGGCAGAAGCAGAAACCGCTCTGTATGGCCGTCTTCAGGGGCTTGCCGCTGAGGAGCACGCCCGCCGTGGCCGCCGTGGTCTTGAAGAGGATGATGCTCAAGGCAATGACCAGCACCGCCAGCCACTTCTGCCCCAGCACGGCGGGCTGTATCAGCATGCCCACCGACACGAAGAAGACGGCGCTGAAGAGGTTCTTCAGCGGCGTGATGAGGCGGTGTATGACGTCGGCCTCTATGGTCTCCGCCAGTATGGCGCCCATGACGAAGGCGCCCAGGGCGGTGCTGAAGCCCGCCTTGGCAGCCATCACCACCATGGCGAAGCAAAGGCCCACAGCCACCAGCAGCAGCGTCTCCTCGGTCATGTACTTGCGCATCCACCGCAGGAACGTGGGTATCAGATATATGCCGAAGACGAACCACGCTATGAGCGAGAAGACCAGCCGCACCATGCTCAAGGCCAGCTCGCCGCCGTCGACGGTCTTGGACACCGACACGGTGCTCAGCACCACCAGCAGCAGCACAGCCACGATGTCCTCCACCACCAGCACCGCCGTCACCGTGGAGGTGAACTTCTGCTGCTTGAGCTTCAGGTCGTCGAAGCTCTTGATGATGATGGCCGTGGACGAGATGCTGAGCATGCAGCCGAGGAAGATGCACGACATGCTGCTGAAGCCCAGGGCATGGCCCACGACGTTGCCCACCACGAACATCACGGCCAGCTCGGTGAGCGCCGTGATAGCACCCGTGCCGCCCACCTTCTTGAGCTTCTTGATGCTGAACTCAAGACCCAGGGCGAACATCAGGAACACGATGCCGATGTCGCTCCACACGTGCACGCTCGAGGGGTCGCTGATGACGGGGAACCACTTGAAGTAGGGCCCTATGAAGAAACCGGCCAGGATGTAGCCCAGCACCAGGGGCTGCTTGAGCCACTTGAAGATGACCGTGATGACACCGGCGGTGACCAGTATCAGCGCCAAGTCCATGAATATCGCGGGTAAGCTTTGCATTGTTCAGTTATTTGCGGGAACAACAAAGTTTACTGCCTTCGGCAGGCACTCTATGTCGAAGCGCGAGCCGGGCACTATCTCGCCGTCGGTGGCGACGTAGGAGTCGCGCAGGGGGTCTATGACAACGTTGCGGCCGCGGCGGTAGCTCACTATCTGTCGCAGCTCATCGCGGTTGAGCAGCTCACCGTTCTTGTAGTACTTGATCAGCTTCGCGAAGCGAGCCACGGACATGGGCTTCACGGCCATGACCTCCAGCAGGCCGTCGTCGTTCTTGGCGCGCGGCGCACAGTGGTAGCCGCCGCCGGCCCACTGGCCGTTGGCCACCGAGAGGAGCAGCACCTCGCCGTCGAGCCACACCTCGCCGTCCACGCTGACGCGGCAGCGGTTGCGGCGCCCGGCGACCAGGCTGGCCACGATGCCCGTGGTGTAGGCCATGCGGCCGCCCACCAGCGGCTTGCGGCGCACAGAGGCCATAGTGTGGCACACCGCAGCCTCGAAGCCGTAGTTCAGCGTGTTGACGCAGTAGCGGTCGCCAAGGCGCATCACGTCGACAGGCACCGCCGTGCCGCGCATCAGGGCGCCGATGTCGGTGAAGTCGAGCCCCTGCCAGTAGCGCACGAAGTCGTCGCCGCTGCCGCAAGGGTAGCAGGCCACCTCCACGTGCCCGTCGCGCCCTCCTGCCTTCATAGCGCCGCTGACGACCTCGTTCAGCGTGCCGTCGCCGCCACAGGCATAGAAACGCAACACCTCGCCGCCGCCTTCGGCAACGCGCGAGGCCACAAACCGCGTGGCGTCGCGGGGGCCACGGGTGCTGTATATCTCGGCGTCGGCACCGAGGGCCGACAGCGCCGCTCGCACGGCGCCGCTCCGGTCGTGCCCGCCGGCACAGGGGTTCACAACAAAGATATGCTTCATCGCGTCAAATCACTACAGAATACCCCTATAACGCACGTCGCACACGATTATTGCATCTGTTGAAAAAAAGTCGCATCCCCTACGGACCCGGTACGGAGCCCCTACGGCCGTTCTTCAGTAGTTCTTCAGTAGTTCTTCAGTGCTGCACTGAAATACTACTGAAGAACTACTGAAGAACGGCCGTACCGGGTCCGTAGGGAGTGCGAAGAGGGTGCGTCAAATATTTTTGTCCGTATTGTAAAAAGTTTGTATATTTGCAAGTTAAAACCTTGAGACGATGCAGTTCAAAGACATTGAGGGACAGCAGGATGTAAAGAAACGGCTGGCGGAAATCATCGACAGCGGACGCGTGAGCCACGCGCAGATGGTGCTCGGCGCCACTACCGACGGGGCGCTGCAGCTGGCGCTGGCCTACCTTCAATACCTCTGCTGCGAGAACCGCCACGACGGCGACTCATGCGGCGAGTGCCCGAGCTGCAAGAAGATAGCCTCGCTGATGCACCCCGACCTGCACTTCGTCTTCCCCAACGCGGCCACGGCGAAGGTGGACAAGAACTTCTGGAGCGGCGACTTCATGCCCGAGTTCCGCGAGTTCCTGCTGCAGCGCAACGCCCGCGGCACCCTGGACGAGTGGTACGCCCACCTCGGCATCGAGAACAAGCAGGGCATGATACGCGAGAGCGACGCGGCCCACATCGTGTCGGACCTCGCCCTCAAGAGCTACGAGGGGGGCTGGAAGATGATGGTGGTGTGGATGGCGGAGAAGATGAACCCCGCCGCCGCCAACGAGCTGCTGAAGACCCTCGAGGAGCCCAACCCCGGCACGATCATCATGATGGTGTGCGAGAGCGACGAGCGCCTGCTGCCCACCATACGCAGCCGTGTGCAGACGATAACGGTGAGGGGCGAGGGGGCGAAGGCCAAAAGCGAGACCGACGCGGCTTTCGCCGAGCTGCTGGTGGCGTGGCTGAGGCTTCTCTTCAAGCTCAAGATGAAGGAGCTGAGCGTACAGGTGGACAAGATGGCCGCGCTCAACCGCGAACAGCAGAAGCAGTTCCTCGGCTACACGCTGGGCGTGATGCGCGACTGCTTCCTGCACGGCGCCGCGGGGCTGCCCGTGGACATCGGCTCCGGCGACCAGAAGTTCGACACCATGTTCCCCACCATGGTGACGGTGAACAACGTGGAGATGATAGAGCAGGCGCTCGACGAGGCCATCATGGCCGTGGAGCGCAACGCCAACGCCAAGATAGCCCTGATGCAGCTGTCGTTCAGCATGAGCAGGGCGCTGAAGAAGCGGTGAAACAAAAGAAGTCAAGAAGTTAAAGAAGTTCAAGAAGTTAAGACAATAGCATAATATGACAACTTATGGTTTTAAGGGTTAAAGATGCAAAAGGCGGAACACCAAGACACTGTATTGTCTTAACTCCTTTAACTTCTTAACTTCTTAACTTCCCGCAAAAACAACAGAAACCATGGAAGAAAACAAAGATAAAGAACTGGAGAAGAAACCCGTAGCCCCCACCCCCGACGATGTCGAGGAGGTGGCGAGCGCCGAAGATATAGCGGCATTCATGCGCGAGAGGCGCAAAGCCCGCGAGGAGAAACACAACATAGTGGAGCGCGAGAACCCCGAGGTGGAGGAGTACCGCTCGGAGGAGAGCGCCCTGGACCCCTACATGGAGCCCGACCCCGAGATACCGTGGGTGAAATACGAGGAGCCTGTGTACCTGAGCCGCGGCTGCAACCACTGCCCCAAGAGCTACCAGCCCGTGAGCCAGTGCGAGCGGCAGAGCTGCTCCAAGGTCACCAGCACCAACTGGCTGGCCGGCATACGGCAGCCCACCATGCGCCCGTTCGACTGCGTGGAGGTGCGCTTCAAGAACAACCACAAGGACTTCTACCGTCTGCCCGACGGCCTTGAGGTGACCGAGGGCGATGTGGTGGCCGTCGAAGGACAACCCGGACACGACGTGGGCATAGTGTGCCTCACCGGCGAGCTGTGCCGCCTGCAGATGCGCAAGCACCGCATCAACCCCGAGTCGGAGAACGTGCGCAAGCTCTTCCGCCGCGCCAAGGACGCCGACATCGAGCGCTGGGACGCCTCGATGCGCGAGGAGCACAACGCCTTGATACGCACGCGCCGCATAGTGGCCGACCTGGGCCTGGACATGAAGGTGAACGATGTGGAGTACCAGGGCGACCACTCGAAGGCCATATTCTACTACACCGCCGACGCCCGCGTGGACTTCCGCGAGCTCATCAAGGTGCTCGCCGAGGAGTTTCGCGTGCGCATCGAGATGCGGCAGATAGGCGTGCGCCAGGAAGCCGGCAAGGTGGGCGGCATAGGCACCTGCGGCCGCGAGCTGTGCTGCAGCACCTGGCTCACCAACTTCAAGAGCGTCACCACCGGCGCCGCCAAGACGCAGCAGATCATGCCCAATCCGCAGAAGCTGGCGGGGCAGTGCGGCAAGCTGAAGTGCTGCCTCAACTTTGAATACGAGGTGTATGCCGACGCCCTCAAGAAGTTCCCGCCGGCAGGCCACGCCATACGGTTCCAGAAAGGCTTGGCGCTGTACAAGAAGACCGACGTCTTCCGCGGCATCATGTGGTATGCCTACGAGGGCGAGAACGACCTGATAGCCGTCAAGGCGGAGGACGTGAAGGCCATCATGGAGATGAACCGCAACCAGCAGTATCCCGAGAAGCTCGAAGACTACCAGGTGGAGCTCATGTCGACCAGCGCCCTGGCCTCGGAAGCCAACAGCGAGGAGGTGGAGCGCGAGATAGAGCGCCTGAGCGAAGGCGGCAACGGCGTGGTGGGCCAGGAGGACAACCGCGGCAAGGAGGGCAACGAACGCAGGCCACAGGGCGGCGACCGCAAAGGCCGCGGGCTCCGCAACGACCAACGCGGCGACCGCGGCGAGCGACGCGACCGCGACAACCGTGCCCGCGAGGAGCGCCACAACACCAACAAGATAAGGCAGCAAAGCCAACAGAACAAGCAGGAAGGCCGGCCGCGCCGCGAGGGCGACAACAACGCTCCGCGCCGCAGCGGCAACAACAATAACCGCGAACGCCGATGAGAAAGATTTGCACATACATGGCATGCATGCTGGCAGCGATGGTCCTGGCGGCCTGCGACGGCAGCGTCTACTACGATGAGAGCCGCAGCGTCGACGAGCACGGCTGGTCTCCGCAGGACAGCGTCTGCTTCGACGTGGACGTGGACGACACGGCACACCTGTTCAACTTCTTCGTGGAGGTGCGCAACAGCGTGACCTATCCATACAGCAACACATTCCTCTTCATCAACACCACCTTCCCCGACGGGAGTGTGGCCCACGACACCCTGGAATGCCCGCTGGCCGACCCCGAGGGGCGGTGGCTGGGCAAACACACGGGGCGCTACGTGGACGCCCGCTACCGTCTGCGCGGCGGCAGCGCACGCTTCCCGATGACGGGGCGCTACCATTTCGCCATAGCCAACGGCATGCGCGACAGCGCCATCAGCGGCCTCAAGGACATAGGGCTCCGCGTGGAATACAGTAGAACGAAACAGCAATAGTCATGGCTAAAAAGAATACAAAACACCCCCACCTCATACGCAACCTCTGGCTTATCTTCGGAGGGCTGTGGCTGGCGGTGTTCCTGTTCTTCACCCTGCTCTCGCTGGGGTGGCTCGGATTCATGCCCTCTTTCGAGGAGCTGGAGAACCCCCGCAGCCTGCAGGCCTCGGAGGTGCTGGCCGACGACGGCGAGGTGCTCGGCTTCATAGGGCTGGAGAACCGCTCCAACGTCACCTACGACCAGATATCGCCCAACCTCGTCAACGCCCTCGTGGCCACGGAGGATGTGCGCTTCTACAAGCATTCGGGCATCGACCCGAGGAGCCTCTTCCGCGTGCTCTTCAAGACGGTCATCGGCCGCCAAGGCTCGTCGGGCGGCGGCAGCACAATCACGCAGCAGCTGGCCAAGAACCTCTTCCCCCGCGGACACAAGAGCAAGATAGGCGTGGTGTTCGTGAAGTTCAAGGAGTGGGTGGTGGCCGTGAAGCTGGAGCACAACTACTCCAAGCAGGAGATACTGGCCATGTACTTCAACACCGTGGATTTCGGCAGCAACGCCTTCGGTGTGAAGACGGCCTCCAAGACCTTCTTCGACAAGACGCCCGCCGAGCTTGACGTCGACGAGGCCGCCATGCTGGTGGGCCTGCTCAAGGCGCCGACGACCTACAGCCCCATTCTGCACCCCGACAACGCCCTGGCACGCCGCAACACGGTGCTGCACCAGATGAACCGCTACGAATACCTGAGCGACGAGGACTACGAAGCCTACAAAGCGAAGCCCCTCGACATGAGCCACTACACGCCGCAGAGCCACAACGACGGTCTGGCCACCTACCTGCGCGAATACCTGCGCAGCTACATGAAGGACTGGTGCGCACACCACCGCAAGCCCAACGGCGAGCACTACGACGTGCACAAAGACGGCCTGAAGATATACACCACCATAGACAGCCGCATGCAGCGCTACGCCGAGCAGGCCGTGCGCGAGCACTTCAGCAAGGAGATACAGCCCGCCTTCGAGCGCGAACTGAAGGCCCGCAAAGGCAACCCCTTCTGCGACATCACCAAGGAGCAGCAGAAGAAGTTCCTCGAGCAGGCCATGAGGAACAGCGACCGCTACCGCAACCTCAAGGCCGAGGGCATGAGCCAGAAAGAGATACGCGCCAACTTCGACGAGAAGGTCAAGATGCGCGTGTTCAGCTGGAATGGCAACCGCGACACCATGATGTCGCCGTGGGATTCGCTCATATACTACAAGAAGTTCCTCAACGCGGGCCTGATGAGTGTTGAACCCGGCACGGGCTACGTGAAAGCCTACGTGGGCGGCATCAACTACCGCTACTTCAAGTACGACAACGTGCAGAGCCACCGCCAGGTGGGCTCCACGTTCAAGCCCTTCGTCTACACCATGGCACTGCAGGACCTCGGCATGTTCCCCTGCACCGAGGTGCCGAACTCGCAGGTGTGCTTCGAGGTGTGGAACAAGCCCGACTGGTGCCCGAAAAACAGCACACACGAGCGCGAGGACGAGATGGTCACTCTCAAGTGGGCGCTGGCGCACTCGGTGAACTGGGTGTCGGCCTACCTCATGAAGCAAGGCTCTCCCGAACAGGTGATAGACATTGCCCGCAAGATGGGTGTGAGAAGCCCGATAGACGCTGTGCCGGCCATCGCCGTGGGCACGCCCGAAATCACCGTCTATGAGATGGCTGGCGCCATGGCCACCTTCGCCAACAAGGGGGAATACGTGGAGCCGATCTTCGTCACCCGCATTGAGGACAGCAAGGGCATGGTGCTTGAGCGCTTCACACCGCACCGCAGCGAGGCCTTGGACGAGACCACGGCCTACATGATGATAGAGCTGATGAAGGGCGTGGTGCAGAGCGGCACCGGCGTGCGCCTCAACTACAAGTACCACCTGAACAACTACTCCACCGCCATCGCCGGCAAGACAGGCACCACTCAGAACAACTCCGACTGCTGGTTTGTGGGTATCACCCCCAAGCTGGCCACGGCTGTATGGACAGGCGGCGAACTGCGCAGCATACACTTCCGCAACATGACCTACGGCCAGGGTGCAGCCATGGCGCTGCCCATCTTCGGCCTCTACATGGAGAAGATATACAAAGACAGGCAGCTCAACTTCTACCGCGGCGACTTCGAGCGCCCGGCGGTGCCGATAGAGATGGACTGCTCCAACTTCCAGCAGGAGATAGAGAACGAGGGCTTCGACTGGGACTTTTAACAGTGATGAGTGATGAGTGATGAGTTGAGAGTTAACCTACTTGGCAAGACCTTGCCACAGCTGCAGGAGCTCTGCGCCGCAGAGGGTTTCCCACGCTTCACCGCCAAGCAGCTCTGCGACTGGCTGTACAAGAAGCGCGTGGAGAGCATCGACGCCATGACCAACCTCTCGCTGGCCCAGCGCGCACGCCTCAACGAGATGGCCTATATAGGCCGCGAGACGCCGGTGCGCTGCCAGGTGAGCCGCGACGGCACCAAGAAGTACCTGTTTCCCGTGCTCGACGGGCATTTCGTCGAGGCGGTATACATCCCCGAAGAGGACCGCGCCACGCTGTGCGTCAGCTGCCAGGTGGGCTGCAAGATGGGGTGCCGCTTCTGCGTCACCGGCCAGCAGGGCTTCCACGGCAACCTCGGCGCCGGCGACATACTGAACCAGCTCTTCTCCATCCCCGAATACGGGGAGCTGACCAACGTGGTCTTCATGGGCATGGGCGAGCCTATGGACAACCTCGACGCCATCCTTGCCGCCACGCAGGCCATGACCTCCGACTGGGGTCTCGGCTGGAGCCCCAAGCGCATCACCGTCTCTACGGTGGGCATTGTGCCGGGCCTCAAGCGGTTCCTCGACGAGAGCCAGTGCCACGTGGCCGTGAGCCTCCACAACGCCGTGCCGCAGGAGCGCCTGCAGATGATGCCCGTGCAGAAAGCCTTCCCCCTCAGCGAGGTGCTGGCCCTGCTGCGCCACTACGACTGGAGCGGCCAGCGCCGCCTCTCCTTCGAGTACACCATGTTCCGCGGCCTCAACGACGACCAGCAGCATGCACAGAAACTCGTTGATGCACTGAAGGGCCTCGACTGCCGCGTCAACCTGATACGCTTCCACGAGTCGCCCGAAGCCCCCTACAAGACCTCCATGCCGACAGCCATCAAGGCCTTTCAGGACTACCTCAACCGCCACGGCGTGATCTGCACCCTCCGCGCCTCGCGCGGGCAGGACATCGACGCCGCCTGCGGCCTGCTGGCAGGGCGCAGCAGAGACTGATTATCAGTACTACTGCAACTTTTTCCTGGCCAATTGGATTATTATTCGTATCTTTGCACCGTCAAACACACTGATGCCCATTCGGGCTTGAGGGTGGGCGACGTGACATACAAGAAGACGTTGTAGACGTTTTATCTGCGGTCGCTGAATCTCGCAAATTCACTAATCTTCCGCACGGTAAAGCAGTGCCAACGTCCATGGGGAGCGTAATACATTGTCTTGTGTATACGTTCAGCGTGGGCAGCGGCGTTGCTTATCCTCGGAAGATAGGCAATGCGAGAGCCTCAGCGACGGGATAGGTAACGACTCAACCCGCGCTTTTTTATGTTCACAGCGTAATATTTTTAACCATCTAAAAGTTGCGCCCGACACGAACAAGGGTTACAAAAGATGAAAAAGCTGTATCTTATTGCAGTAACACTCCTCATGGGGACAGGGACTGTTTTCGCCCAGGACACCATTGTGCTCCGCAACGGTGACGAACTAAAGGTCAAAGTGAAAGAGGTGTCGGACACCGAGCTGAAGTACCAAATGTGGAACAACCAGGACGGCCCGATGTACACAAAGAAGGTGACTGACATCTTCATGGTGAAGTACAAAGGGGGCCATCGCGAGGTGTACGGCAACATTAAACAGACTTCAGCTACTGCTCCGCAAACCGGCAACACAAGCCACAACGACAGAGCACACAACTACAATGATGACGGCTACATAGAGTACTCTGATGGCGACCTGCTTCTCAACAGGCGCAATATGAGCGATGCACAGATAAAAGACGTGCTCGGCATTAGAGGATACGAGACCTACAGGTCGGCCAGCGCACAACGCAGAAGCGGAAAGACCCTTGTAGCTCTCGGCTGGATAGAGTTCGGTCTTGGCGCAGGCCTCTTTGCCCTCGCCGCAATCGTAGGAGAAGAGGATGTTGCCATTCCTGGCGCCATTCTAATCTTTGCCAGCCAGATGGAGTTGCCGCTGGGCTATGTACTCAAAGGCGTAGGTACGGGCCGCCTCAACTGGCTGGTCGATGACTACAACACTAACCGCACCGCCTACAGCGACAACCTCTCCCTCGGCTTCACGCCCACACTGGTATGCGCACCCGACGCAGCAGGCAACCGAACCATTGGCCTCGGCGCAGGGCTGACGCTACACTTCTGACAGGTGTTCACTTCGCGGAAAAAGGCTCCTTCATCGGGAGCCTTTTCTTTTTATCGCCAGTATCACCAGCCAGCCCAGGGTGACGCCGAGGGCGTTGGCGATGAGGTCGTTCACGTCGAAGCCGCGGAACGGCAGCAGCCACTGCACCCCTTCGGTGAGCAGCCCCACGGCCACGGCGGCGAGCCACACGAGCCACCGCCTGCCGATGACATCCATCAGGAACAGCGTGCAGGGTATGAAGACGCTGGCATGCAGCAGATGGTCGAGGCGCAGGCCGAGGATATAGTTGTCGAGCGGTATGCCGATGCCGTTGAGCGGGGCCCACATAAGGAAGGCCAGCGCGGCGAAGTACCACGGGCGCAACTGCCGGCGGCCTTGGCGGCCAAAGCATCGTATGACGGTATTCCTGACCCTCTTGCGGAGCAGTGAACGGCGGCTTGTACGCTGCCACTCAGGGCTGTCGGCAGCCACCGTGCGGCCGTTGCGCCGCGTCACCGCCACCAGACGGGCCACCACGTCCTGCCGCGTCACCGTCTCGGTGCCGTAGCAGTTGTCGCCCTGCATGATGCAGGTGTCGCCTTCAAGTCTTACCAGGCGGTGCACTATGTGGCCTCCGCCGTGGCGGAAAAGGAGCACGTCGCCGACCCGGAGCTCACCGCTCACGGGTTCCAGCGTCAGCACATCCTCCTCGCACAGCGTGGGCAGCATGCTGGTGCCGCGCAGCGACATCTTCACGCGTCTACCTTCGGCGAGCTGCTCCTCGGCGAGGGCAAAGAATATGCTGTTGTTGATGTTCATGGCTGTGCCGGGAATATAGTGTCGTGGCTCAGGCGCGCCGCGTTGGCGTCGGGCAGGCAGCCGAGGCGGAAGACGGGTACCCGGCTTACGACCTTGGAGATAAAGTCCACCGTCATGTCCATGCACCCCTCGTCGTGCGCCAGCACCGGCGGGCACGAGGGCTGCAGGGCCGCGAAGGCCTCCACGACACCGAGGCGCTTTATCGTGTTCTCCGGACGCTGCACGATGCGCAGCAACGCCGCCACGGGGTAGCGCTCCTGGCGGAAGCAGGGCGTCTTGCCGCTCCACGGCGAGCCGTAGGCATATATGCCGTCGGCCTCGGCGCGCACTATGGGGCTGTCGTCGTTGAGGAGGAAGGCGCCAGCGATGTTCTCGCGCCACAGCCGCGTGTGGGTGCTCTTGCCGGTGCCGCTCTCGCCGAGGCAGAGCACCGCCTTGCCGTCGCACACCACCGCCGACGTATGCACAGGCACGGCGCCGCGGTGCAGGGCGGCCATGCCGTAGGCCGTCCACAGCACATAGCGCAGTAGCGACGCGTCGGCCACAGCCGTGCACACCACCACGTCGGGCTCGCGGCTGTCGTGGCGCAGCACCACGCTGTCGCCCATCACCTGGTAGTGGCAGCCGTCCTCCCCCACCCCGAAGCGGCACTTGGCGCCCGAGACTTCGAGGTCGTAGGAGTAAAGCCAGCGGCAGGGCGGCAGGGCCACCTGCTCGTCGAGGCGCACCACCATGCCGTCGGCTTCCGTCCGCTGGAACACTGCCATACCGGGCAGACGCATGGCCAGCGCCACGCTGGCGCCGCCTGTCAGCGTCACCCCGATACCGCCTATCGACAACCGGGCCTTCTCCATCGTTCAGTCTATTATCAAATGCTCACGGCGCATGCTTGCCACCAGCTCCTCGGCGTCGGCCATCGCTGTGGCCTCATCCACCTCGTAGCCATCGGTCAGCACGCGCGCCACGTCGGCCACAGCAAACTCCTTGCCTTTCAGCTGCTCATACACCAGCATGGCGCTCTCGTTCAGCGCCACCACCTTGGTCATGTCCGCCTCGCCGTCGGCCTGCATGATGACGATGTTCTCGCCGGCCACCGTGCGCACCTTCTTACGCTCGTCAAATCTCATGGTTCTGTTCTGTTATATAATGCCATAACGCAACAACTCCCGTTTTATTATATGACAAACACCACACAATGACCGATAACCTGTAAACAATAACCTTTTTTTCGTATCTTTGCACCATGATTACCGTTGAGATATGCACCCCGTCGCGGCAGTCGGCCGAGGCCGCCAAAGCCGGTGGCGCACAGCGCGTTGAGCTCTGCCGCGACCTTGAGGTCGGAGGCCTCACCCCCTCCGCAGAAGACATCGAATACTGCGTCCGCACCCTCGGCCTGCGCACCTACGTGCTCGTCCGCCCGCGCCCGGGCGACTTCTGCTATAGCGAGGCCGAAGTGGCTGAGATAGAGCGCACCGTCATGCAGTGCAAAGCCCTCGGCGCCCACGCCGTCGTCGTCGGCTTCCTCACCGCCGACGGACGTGTAGACGTGGCACTTACGCGCCGCATCGCGCAGCTGGCCGCACCCATGGAGGTCACCTTCCACCGCGCCTTCGACGAAGCCCGCCAAGCCCCCCTCGAAGCCCTGCAGGCCGTCGTCGACAGCGGCTGCACACGCCTGCTCACCTCCGGCCAGGCCCCAACAGCCCCAGAGGGCGCCGCCGTCATCAAACGGCTGGTCGAACATGCCGCCCTACTCACCTCTCAAAACCCACAATCACACATTCCTAGTTCAACATTCACCATCCTTGCGGGCGCCGGCATCACCCCCGCCAACGTCCGCCAGCTCATCGAAGCCACCGGCGTCGGCGAGGTGCACGGCTCCTGCAAGACCACCCTCGCCGACGGCACCCTGCAGACCGACGCCGCCCAGGTGCGCCAGCTTATCGCCAACACCATGTCCCTGTAGCCGTTGCGCAGCCCCATCGGACCCTCTTCGGCCCCGCTACGGCCTTCCTACGGCCTTTCTACGGCTTTCCACTGAAGAACGGCCGAAGGGGGTCCGTAGGGGGTCCGTAGGGACTCCATACCAAAACACCCCCTCCGCACATCCCGAAAAAAATATTTTGCCACGTCACATAAAAGCATTATCTTTGCACCGTAAAACAACAACCAATATGAAAAGAACAGCACTGATTATCGCCATGCTGGCGATGGTTTTGGGCGCCAAGGCGCAGTGGCTCGACTGGGCGAGCAACAACGAACGGGTTGAGATAGGCTTCCAGCTGGGCCAGTCGGCCACGGGTACCGAGTACGCCAAGCTCGGCTTCGGCGGCAGCATAAACCTGCTCGGCGTGCACGTGGACTTCCTCGTGGTGGCGCCGGAGCACAAGTACGACCGGCACGTGACCAACACACTCTATGAGGACTCCTCGTCATACAACATCAACATCGGCTACCAGATTCCCATACTGCCGTGGCTGCGCGTGATGCCCGTCGTGGGCTACTGCCAGACGAACTACGGCGTCACCGACGCCACCACGGTGAACGTGGAGACACACGAGAACAGCAGCCAGATATACCACGACTACAGCGTCTATGCCGGCACGCGCCGCCACCGCTTCAACTACGGCATCGGCCTGGCGCTGCAGCCGTTCGAGTGGCTCAGCCTCTACGGCGTGGGCTCGCGCTACGCCATCTACGGCGGCATCAGCTTCAACCTCGGCGCTCTGGCCGAGAACAAGTAAGGACAAACACCCTTCCGACCCATGAAAAGACTCTTCCTGATGGCCGTCACGGCCATACTGCTGCTGGCGTCGTGCCAGCGCGGGCAGCATTTCATCACCGACCGCGCCTACCGCAGCGAGGTGCACGCTGACTTCGAGGCCCGCATGGCGGAGTTCCCGATGCTGGAGGTGCAGCTCGACACCCTCTGCCGCGCCGAGCGCGAGGCCATGGAGTTCCTCTATGCCTACATGCCGCTGAGCGACCTGGCCGACTACACGCCGCAGTTCTTCCTGCAGCAGGTGCGCTATGCTTTCAAGGCCAGAGCGGATATGCCGTGGGGCAAGGATGTGCCGGAGGACATCTTCCGCCACTTCGTGCTGGTATACCGTGTCAACAACGAGAACCTCGACACGGCCCGCATGGTGATGTTCCGCGAGCTGAAAGAGCGCGTGCAGGGCATGACCATCGAGGAGGCAGCGCTGGAGGTGAACCACTGGTGCCACGAGCATGTGGCCTACCGCGCCAGCGACAGCCGCACCAGCGCCCCGCTGGCCACCATGCGCACCAGCCTGGGCCGCTGCGGCGAGGAGAGCACCTTCGCCGTCACCGCCCTGCGCGCCGTGGGCATCCCTGCCCGCCAGTGCTACACGCCCCGCTGGGCGCACTGCGACGACAACCACGCGTGGGTGGAGGTATATATTCCGGGGAGTGAGAGTGGAGTGAAGGGGACAACACCTTCAGGCGAGTGGAAGTTCCTCGGCGCCTGCGAGCCAGACCCGCGGCTCGACATGGGCTGGTTCTCCGTGCCGAGCACGCGCTGCATGATGGTGCACTCCAAGGCCTTTGGCCGGTACAAGGGCGACGAGGAGGTGGTGAAGCGCACCTCGTTATATAGCGAGCTTAACCTGCTGTCGCATTATGCTCCCACGCGCCGCGTCACCGTCACGGTGCAGGACGAGGAAGGCAAGCCCCTGGAGGGTGCGCAGGTGAAGTTCAAGCTATACAACTACGCCGAATACTACACCCTCAGCACCCAGACCACCAACAGCGAGGGCAAGGCCTCGCTGACCACCGGCCTGGGCGACCTGCTCATCTGGGCCACCGACGGCGAGCGCTACGCTTTTGAGAAGCTGGATGTGCGTCAGGACTGCACCTTGACGCTGACCATTCCATCAACTCTCAACCCTCAACTCTCAACTCTCAACTTTGAGATGATTCCCCCCGTGGCCGGAGAACCCAAGGTGGTGGCTACCGAGGAGGAGACCGCCTCTAATGCCCGCCGCCTGGCCTACGAGGACTCCGTGCGCAACGCCTACACCGCCACCTTCCCCACCTACGAGCAGTGGTGGGAGATGTCGGACTATCCTGTCTCGGTACATCCCGACGTGGCCGCCGACAAGACGTGGGAGCTGGTGAAGAAGAGCGAGGGCAACTGGCGTGAGATCACCGCTTTCATTGACACCTGCGGGGATTATCGCCGCGAATACTATGAGTACATGAGCAGCTATAGCGACAAGGACATGCGCGACATCACCGCCGCCACCCTCGAGGCGCATTGGACCGAGCCCGGAACATATAAACTTATCAACTTATCAACTTATCAGCGAGGCATCATGCCCGCCCGCATCAGCAACGAGATGGTGCGCCCCTACCGCAAGGAGCTCGCCTGCTTCAAGGGCATGACAGCCGAAGAGATACGCCAGTGGACGCTGGACAGCATCGCCGTAGACGACAGCGGCAACTACTACAATTGCCCCGTCTCGCCCGTAGGCGTGTACAAGCTGCGCCGCGCCGACAGCCACAGCCGCGACATCTTCTTCGTGGCCGCCTGCCGTGCCGCCGGGGTGCCAGCCTATCTGGACAATGCCACCAACGAGCTCTTCGTCTACAGCACGGCCGGCTGGAACAGGATAGCCTTCGGGGAGTCGTCGAGTGCGGCGGCCTTCAGGTCGCCGGCCACCCTCACCCTGACCTACCGCGGCAAGGAGCCCGCCAAGCCCGTCTACTGGCCCCACTTCACGCTGGCCAAGCTGGAGAATGGCGACCTGCGCACCTTCGACTTCGAGGACGACCCGCGCATGGCCACCTTCCCCGCCACCATCGAACTGGAGCCCGGCACCTACAGCCTCAGCACCGGCAACCGCTACCCCGACGGGGCCGTGCGCTCAAGGCTGGAGTTCTTCGAGGTCAAGGCCGGCGAAAAGGTGGCCAAGGAGATCGTCATCCTGCCACTGACAGAACGCACCGACGTATCAACCTATCAACCCATCAGCCCCGACCTCGAGCTCTTCGACGGCATAGAGCTGTGGGACTATGCTGGCGACGCCGGCATGCTCTACGTCAACCTGGGCGAATACAGCGAGCCCTCGAAGCACCTCATCGTCGAGCTGCGCCAGCTGCAGAAGGAGATGAAGCAGTGGGGCGGCATGACCTTCATGGTCGGGCCCGCCACCATCGGCATGCCCTCGTGGGGCCTCGCCAACACCGACTTCGCCTACCGGAAGGGCCTCCTGGAGCAGCGCATCGTTGAGGCTGCCAAGATAGACAACGTGGAATACCCGCTGGTGGCGCTGATAGACAAGGACGGACGCATCCTCTACCACAGCACCGGCTACAAGATCGGCGTTGTGGAGCAGGTGCTCAAGGCCGCCAGACGATGACACCCACAGGACATAAAAAAAAGCCTCCCGCATGGGAGGCTTTTTTCTATGCCTTAAAAGCTTAGAGCTTCTGGACGCACTCGATGAGGCCTTTGCCGATCTCGATAGCTTCCTCGTTCTGGGGAATGAGGTTCCAGTGGCGCTGGGGCAGGGAGTGCTCCAGACCCTCGTGGATGTACTGCTTCTCGACGATGGGTTTGAGCTTCAGGAAGCCACCGAGGACCACCATGTTGAACACCTTGCTGATGCCGAGTTCCTGGGCCTTGGCCGTGGCGGCGATCTTGTAGATGTTGATGTCCTTGCGGGTGGGCTCGTGGGTGATGCCGTTGGGGTCGTAGATGAGCAGACCGCCAGGCTTCACGCTGTTCTCAAACTTATCCAGCGACTGCTGGTTGAGGATGATGGCCGTGTCGAACTGGTTGATGATAGGCGAGCTGATGCGCTCGTCGCTGATGATGACGGAGACGTTGGCGGTGCCGCCACGCATCTCGGGGCCGTAGCTGGGCATCCAGCTGACCTCTTTGTTCTGCATGACACCGGAATAGGCAAGGATCTTACCCATCGAGAGGACACCCTGTCCACCGAAACCGGCTATGATGATTTCTTCAGTCATTTCTTTGCTTGTTTTTAATTGTTAATTATTGCATAACGGTCAGCGGGTGATCCAGAACCAGACGGTTGGCATCGATACCCTCGACAATCTTGCCGTCGACTTTGATGTCGCCGATGGGGTAGTTGGGCATCATGTTGTCTTCCATCCACTTGTTGGCGGCCACAGGGGTCATCTTCCAGCCGCTGTTGCAGTTGGAGAGGATCTCCACGAAGCTGAGACCTTTCTTCAGTTTCTGGTTCTCGAAGGCTTTGCGGATAGCAGCTTTGGCCTTGCGGACGGCGGCGGGGTTCTGCACGCTCTGGCGGGTCACATAGTAGGTGCCGGGCAGGGTGGAGAGGAGTTCCGTCATGCGGAGGGGATAGCCGTTGAGGTCGACGCGACGGCCGTAGGGCGTCGTGGCGCTGCGCATGCCGACCAGGGTCGTGGGGGCCATCTGGCCACCGGTCATACCGTAGATACCGTTGTTGACGAAGATCATGGTGATGTTCTCGCCACGGTTGGCGGCGTGGATGGTCTCGGCGGTGCCGATAGCGGCCAAGTCACCGTCGCCCTGATAGGTGAACACGAAGGTGTCGGGGTTGAGGCGCTTGATGGCGGTGGCCAGCGCTGGAGCGCGACCGTGGGCAGCCTCCTGGAAGTCGACATCGAAATAATTGTAGGCCAGAACGGAGCATCCGACGGGCGAAACGCCGACGACCTTGTCCTGGATGCCCATCTCGTCGATCACTTCGGCGACAAGACGGTGGGTGGTGCCGTGGCCGCAGCCGGGGCAGTAGTGCATGACGGCGTCGGTCAGCACCTTGGTACGGGTGTAAACCTCCTCGTAACCCTCTTTCAGCAGCTCTTGCTTGCGAGCTTCAATATCTTGATTCATTGTTGTTCCTTTCTTTATTTGATAATCTTGTTTTCAAGAGCCTCCAGGACCTCGCCGGGAGTGGGGATGATACCGCCGAAGCGGCCGAAGTGCTCGGTCTTCACACCGCACTGGGTGGCCAGCTTCACGTCCTCGATCATCTGGCCGGCGCTCATCTCGACGCAAAGGATACCCTTCACGTGCTTGGCGACTTCCGCGAGCTGCTTGGACGGGAAGGGGAAGAGGGTGATCAGGCGGAACAGACCCACCTTGATACCTTTCTCGCGGGCCATCTGCATAGCCTTCATGGCGATACGGCTGCTGCTGCCGTAGGCGACGATGATGTACTCGGCGTCCTCGCAGTTCAGCATCTCGTAGCGCACTTCCTTCTCCTTCATCTCGGCGTACTTCTTCTGGAGCTTCAGGTTGAAGACTTCCTGGCGGGCGCTGTCGAGCTCAAGGCTGGTGATGATGTTGTGCGGACGGTTGGCGGGTTTGCCCCAGGTGCCCCACGGGGCGTTCTTGCGGCGCTCCTCCTCGGTCCAACGAGGCACATAGTCGCGGGTGTAGAGCTTCTCCATGCACTGGCCGATGGCACCGTCGGAGAGGATCAGCACGGGGTTGCGATACTTGAAGGCAATGTCCCAAGCCTCGAACACGAAGTCGTACATCTCCTGCACGCTGGCGGGAGCGAGGGTGTAGAGCTGGTAGTCGCCGTGGCCGCCGCCCTTGGTGCTCTGGAAGTAGTCGCTCTGCGAGGGCTGGATGGTGCCCAGACCGGGGCCGCCGCGCATGACGTTGACCACCAGGCAGGGGATCTCGGCGCCTGCCAGGTAGGTGAGGCCTTCCTGCATCAGCGAGATTCCGGGGCTGGAGCTCGAGGTGGCGACTTTCTTGCCGGTGGCGGCGCCGCCGTAGACCATATTGATGGAGGCAACCTCCGACTCGGCCTGCAGCACGGTCATACCGGTGGTCTCCCAAGGCTTCTCGGCCATGAGGGTTTCCATTACTTCGCTCTGCGGGGTGATGGGATAGCCGAAGTATCCGTCACAACCGCTGGCAATCATTGCACGGGCAATAGCTTCATTGCCCTTCATCAGTTGAAGTTCTCTTGCCATAGTATTCCTTTCTTTCTTTTTCGTTTAGATTTTTTTCTTGTAAACGGAAATGACGCCGTCGGGGCACACCATGGCGCAGCTGGCGCAGCCGATGCAACTGTCGTTGACGGTATGGGTGAAGTTATAGCCCTTGCCGTTTACCTCTTTCGACAACTCGATGCACTTCATCGGGCACACGGGTACACACACTCCGCAGCCTTTGCAGTGCTCGGTATCGATAATGATTTGTCCTTTAAATGCCATAATTTTAATGTTATAAGATTAATAAATTTAAATGCCTCCTTGGGGGTATCAGGGTGCAAAGATACAAAATAAAATCAATATACTCACCAAAAATGGTGATAAATATTTTTCACCTGCAACCAATGCCCTGTCTGTCAGCCCCATGCACCCCTTCATTCGGTCAACCCGCCGTACGAGGCGGCAGCATCGTTCAGCGCCTTCTCGGTGGTGAAGCGCTCATAGTACGTGCAACGCGTGACGGCAGCCTGCGTCGAGCAGCGGTCGCCGTCGACGCGCACCAGCGCCCAGCCGAACATCGGGTCGGCCAAAGCGCCGCCGAAGACGGCCACCTTGCCGTCGACCACACGCAGGTGGGGCTCGCCGCCGGTGTGGCTCTCGTTGCCGTCGGGCAGGGCCAGCGTGCGCCAGCTGACGACAATCTGCGGGGCGGCACCCTCAAGGCTCTGGCGCAGGCAGCAGAGGCGCAGCTCCTCGTGGCGGTCGAGGTCGGCAGGACGCAGGTTGGTGAGCAGCACATCCTCGCCGTCCACCTTGCCGAACCACTCCTTGACGGAAACCGTCTGGCCGGCGCTCACAGGGATGCCGGGCAGCAGGAAGGTGGCCGACTCCAGAGGCCCGTTGCAGGGCACATAGACGGGAGTCAGGCGGTTGGCCGCCGACGCAAAACGGCGGTAGGCCGCCACGCCCTCGCCGAAGAGAGGCTCCGAAACCCTGAAGATATGCCATAACGCTATCGTGTGGCGCATGCGCATGCGCTGGTCAAACTGGCCGCGGCTGCGCCGCTCGGGCTGAACACTGTGCGCCGAACGCACTACGGTCTGTCCATGACGGGTGTAGAAGGTCACTCCCGCCGCTTTCACGCTGCCGTTCACCAGCAGCCCTGTCGATTTCTGTTTTGCCATGACTCTATGTTTTGATTGTTAGTAACTTATCTCTCTTGTTCCCTATTTCCGCCCTCCTACCCCTCCGACACGGACCCTCTACGGACCCGGTACGGCCGTTCTTCAGTAGTTCTTCAGTGCCGCACTGAAATACTACTGAAGAACTACTGAAGAACTACTGAAGAAATGCCCTATCGGATAGGTACTTGCACCGTAGGGGCTCTCTTCGGGCGGCGCTGCAAATATACGCTTTTTTTGAAACATGCAAGCGCAACGGCGAAAAAAATTTGCCCTCCGCCTCCGCGGCGGGTGCAATAAAATGCCTCTCTGCTCGTTATGACAATAAAAAAAGACCATGAGACTGAACTTTGAACCGCTACTCCGCATACTCAACCACTACTTCCGCCTCACGGGCGACCGCGAGGACGAGCGCGAGGTGATAGAGCAGGTGAGCGCCGGCGTGGTGTTCCGCGGCACCAACCTGTGGATTCTCATGTTCGCCATACTGATAGCCTCGCTGGGGCTCAACGTCAACTCGACGGCGGTCATCATCGGCGCCATGCTCGTCTCGCCCCTCATGGGCCCCATCATCGGCATGGGGCTGAGCGTGGGCATCGGCGACTACGAGCTGCTGCGGCGCGCGCTGCGCAACTACGGCGTGGCCACCGTCATCTCGGTGCTCACGGCTACGCTCTACTTCCTCCTCTCGCCCTTGAGCGAGGCCCGCAGCGAGCTGCTGGCGCGCACCTCCCCCACCCTCTACGACGTGCTCATAGCCTTCTGCGGCGGCGCCGCCGGCGTGCTGGCGCTGACGACCAAGAGCAAGGGGCAGGTGATTCCCGGCGTGGCCATTGCCACGGCCCTCATGCCGCCGCTCTGCACCGCGGGCTACGGCCTCGCCACGGCGCAGTGGAACTACTTCTTCGGCGCCTTCTACCTCTTCTTCATCAACACCGTCTTCATAGCCCTCGCCACCTTCATCGGCGTCAAGATGCTGCGCTTCCACAGCTACACCAACCTCGCGCCCGGGGTGGAACGCCGCGGCAAACGGCTCGTCACCATCGTCGTCGTCGTGGCCATGATTCCCGCCGCCGTCATGACGGTCAACATAGTGCAGAAAGACATCCTGGCGCGCAACATGAAGGCCTTTGTCGACAACGAGTTGGCGCAGAGCGGCACGCAGATCATCGACCACCGCGCCGAGCACGACACGCTGCGCGTGGTGGCCGTGGGCCGCAACATCAGCGACGAGGAGATCGCCGAAGCGCAGAGCCGTATGGCCCAGTACAAGATGAAGAACTACAGCCTGATGGTCATCCAGGGCACCGACAGCAAGGGCCTGGAGAGCCTCGCCTCGCAGGTGAACAGCATCGCCCTCGCCGCCGGCGCCACCAACCGCCAGCTGGCGGACCAGGTGGCCGACCTCGAGGGGCAGCTGCGCACCTATACGCTCTACGACACCCTGGGCTCGCAGATCGACGCCGAGGCGCAGGCGCTCTTCCCGCAGGTGGAGCATGTCGGCGTGGGGCGCGTGGGCAGCGGCACCGTGGCCATCGTGCACCTGCGCCGCGGCGCACGACTCGCCGACGCCGACCGCAGCAAGATGGACAAGTGGCTCGCCGCTCGCATGGGGCAGGAGGACGTGGAGATCATCATCCGCTGACGGCATCGCTCGGCATCAGCCCAGCCGCCACAGGGCGACAAAACAGATTGTCTCCTCAAAAATAATAAAAAAAATTATTTGTTTCCGTTTTTTTCGTATCTTTGCAGATTGAAATTGAAGGAAGGGAGGCATCACATAGCATGTGCAAAGATTTGAAACATCGCACATTATATAGGCTGATAATACTATTGTCTTTTTTGGTCGGAACGCTCAGAGCTGCGGCACAGACCCCCATCACATCTCTTGAAAGCATCACCAACGCCACAGGTCACTATGTCATCACGGCCGACATCAGCGGCGGCACTCCCGGCGTCGCCACCTTCAGCGGCACCCTCGAGGCAGCCATCAACCCCGCTACCCACATGCCCTACAGGATAAAAAACCTCTCCGTCCCCCTCTTCACCACCCTCACCGGAACCGTTAAGAACCTGGTCATCGAGAGCGTTACCATCACCAGTGGTACCAATGTGGGTGCTGTGGCCTGCACCGCCAACGGTGCGGCCCGCATCTACAACGTCGGCATCCTCTCCGGCTCGGTGGGGGGCTCGGGCGATGTCGGCGGTCTCGTGGGCCAGCTCGACGGCACCGCCCGTGTGGTCAACTGCTACTCCTACGCCACCATCACCGGCGGCTCCAACGTCGGCGGCATTGTGGGCAACAACAACGGCGCCACCTCCGCCGCCAACAACAATCAAAAGACGATGGTCTTCGCCTGTATGTTCTATGGCGACATCACAGGTGGCTCTACCAAATCTCCCGTTTATGGTGGTACAATTATCAGCAACGCGGGTACCAACACCACCAGCGGTGTGAGCAACTTCAACTATTTCCGCCTCGAAGCCCCCTATGTGCAACCGACGGGTGTCACCTACAACTGCGCCCTCGGCGCCGAGGACCGTTTCCTGCAGCGCTTCGAGTTCTTCCGCCACATCCTCAACGGCCGTCGCGAGCTGGCAGGCTGGTGGGCCACAGGCACCTATAGCGGCAGCGATATGCTGAAATGGGTGCTGCTGCCCGACAGCATCGTCAGCGACCATCCTTATCCCGTGCTGATGCAGCAGGGCAAGTACCCCTCGGTGGTGAACCTCGACGCCGCCAACGCCCAGGTCGGGAAGCCCCGCAACCAAGGCGGCAAACTGGGCGAGCTTGCGGTGCATGTCCAGATGGGCTCTGGTGGCGCCGTCTACGGTGCACCGAATGGCGCCACCATCACCACCTCCGACACCACCCTCATCATCACCGACAAGGACACCGCACACTTCAACTACAACTACTACAAGGTGCAGCTGCCCTACTACAACGAGGTGGGTACCAAGAACTACAACGGCAACCGAGTGGTGACGGGTTGGAAGATTGTCAGCATCACCGGCGGCACGCCCGGCACCTTCACCGCTTCCGACACCTGGGGTGGATACAACTTCGCCGACCGCCATTGTACCGCCAAAGACCTTTACAGCGGATCCAGTGCCACCGACCACAGCGGTCGCATCTTCAACCAAGGCGCCTACTGGGATGTACCCGAAGGGGTGACGGCCATCACCATCGAACCCTACTGGGCCAAATGCGTCTACTTGGCCGACCCCAACACCGACAAGGTGTATAATACGGCTATGGAGACCGGGTATGATGTAGCCAACGTCGGGGGAGGAGTGATATACACTAATGGTAACAGCTATTCCATTGCAGGAGAGAACCAAGTGGTGTACACCTCTATGGGCAACGCTATTGCAAGTACGGCACTATTTGCTGGCTACAATGACCAGCAGCGGAATAGTCACTCCGTTTATGACTATGCAGTTGTGCTTGTGGGTAATTATCATCATTTAAACTCCATCGAAGCAAGTAAAGCCAAACCCTATACGGTGACTTCCATTGACCTTGATGGCGACAACGAGCCCGACTACTCCTATATGCTGCGTTTCAACGGCCGTACCGAATGCCACCCCTTGAGGGTCGACTTTATCAATATCCCAGGCCTCGGTATGGCACAGAAGTCTACCGGCGGCACGGGCTCCTACAACTTCGGAATTCTGATTCCCAAAGGTTGGTACGAGAGTACCAACACCTCGCTCTTACGGTTCACCCAGTTCGAGTATGAGCATTCGAGCAGAAGCACAACCGATGCTATCATCGTGCAGGGCGGTGTGATGGAGCAATGGGTGAGTAACAACCAGAAAGGAACATCAAATAAAATACCCTATATCCATGTGGGCGGCAACGTGTGGTTCAAGGAGTTCCACACGGGCTGTCACCAGGATAAACAAATAGCCACCAAGCACTCGCCCATCTCGGTGACCGGCGGCGACTACGACGAGTTCTACCTTACCGGCCTCTACCGCGGCGATGTGGCCAACAAAGAAGACAATGCCGAATGCTATATCAATGGCGGCCGCTTCGGCATCGTATGCGGTGCTGCCATGGAGGGCATCGGCAAAGCCAATGGTGCTGATAATACAGGCAATATCACCTGGCTGATACAGAACGCCGACATCGATGAGTTCTATGCCGGCGCTCTCAACGCCGCCAGACCCGCGACGGGCAACCTCAGCACCACCATTACCAATAGCCATGTGGGTCTCTTCTGTGGCGGCCCCAAGTTCGGCGATATGAGCAGCGGCAAGACCGTCACCACCACAGCTACAGGCTGCACCTTCGGCACCTTCTTCGGCGCCGGCTACGGTGGCAACTCCTACAGCCGCTTTGCACCCAGCAACCAAAACAGCGTGACCAATATCAACTGGAACAATTGGCTAAGCTCAAACTACTCCCGGTCATACAACGCCACCTACGGCGGCGTCTCCACCCGCTTCCTCTACCAGTTCCTCCCCATGTCGGACAACAAGACCAACGTGGCCCGTATCTTGATTGACTTTGTCAAATTCTCCCTTGCCACCACACGCAATGTCACCTCCACGCTGACGAATTGTACCGTCACCAGCAACTTTTACGGCGGCGGCAGCCTCGGTAAGGTCGAAGGCGACGTCACCTCCACCCTCGACTCCTGCACCGTGAACGGCAACGTATATGGCGCAGGCTTTTCTGCATCGCTGCCTACCGTCGAGGTGGACTCCATCGGCTTCCGCACCGAACCCTATTACTATGAAGCCCTTGGTACCTACCGCACCGGCGTCAAAGGCCAAACCACCACCTATACCTGGCAGCACGGCAACTTCATTGACGTCGACAACCCCAACCATATCCTCTACACCACCGAAGACCTCACCACCCTCGGCACCGTCACCGGCAACGTCTCCCTCACCATCACCGGCGACAGCCGCATCGGCACTGTCAAGAACGACGAGGCCTCAGGCCATGTCTTCGGCGGCGGAGAGGAAAGCAAAGTCAACGGCAACACCTCCGTCATCCTCTCAGGCAACACCGAGGCCTTCGGCAACGTCTACGGCGGCGGCAACAAAGGCATTGTCGGCGGCAACTCTTCGGTGATACTCAAAGACTGATTTTTTGCAATTTTTTTCTGCTGTAGTATCAAATTTATTTGTATCTTTGCAGCCACATTTCATACCGCGACCACAGAGGTCAGCGGTGTGCTATATACTGATAACGAAAGAGATAAAATAAATAAATAAATAATAGTATACACAATGAAAATTTATCAGACACAGGACATCCGCAACATCGCCCTCGTGGGCGGCGCCAAATCAGGCAAGACCTCTATGGCTGAAGCTATGGCTTTCTGCGGCGGCCTCATCAACCGTCGTGGCACCGTGGACAGCAAGAACACCATCAGCGACTACCGCGACATCGAGCACGACCGCGGCTACTCCGTGGAGAACACCCTCATGTACACCGAGTTCGGCGGCAAGAAGGTGAACATCATCGATGTGCCTGGCTTCGCCGACTACCAGGGCGAGCTCGACAGCGCCCTCAACGTGGTCGAGGCCGCCGTCGTCGTTGTCAACGCCCAGAGCGGCGTCGAGGTCGGCACCGAGATCGCCAACCGCTACGCTGCCAAGCTCGACACCCCGATGATCTTCGTCGTCAACCACCTCGACGCCGAAAAGGCCAACTTCGACGAGAGCGTCAACCAGCTCAAAGACTTCTTCGGTGGCAAGTGCACCGTGCTGCAGTTCCCGACCAACGCCGGCCTGGGCTTCAACCAGGTGGTCGACATCGTGGCCAACAAGATGTACACCTTCACCGACGGCAAGATGACCGAGGCCGACATTCCCTCGCAGTATGCCGACAAGGCCGAGGAGATGCGCATGGCCCTCGTCGAGGAAGCCGCCGCTGCCGACGACGCCCTCATGGAGAAATACTTCGAGAACGGCGACCTGACGCCCGAGGAACTCACCCAGGCCCTGAAGCTTGCCATCGACAAGCGCGACCTCTTCCCCATCCTCTGCACCAGCGCCAAGGAGAACTTCGGCGTGAACCGTCTGCTGGAGTTCATCTGCCAGAACGTCCCCGCTCCCTGCGAGGTGGCCGACTGCAAGAAGACCAAGGGCGGCAAGGAGTTGAAGAGCAACGGTGCCAACCCCACCGTAGCTTTCTGCTTCAAGAGCGCCAAAGACAAGAACCTCGGTGAGATCAGCTATCTCCGTATCTTCGACGGCGAGCTGGCCGAGGCTCAGGATGTGGTCAACGCCTGCAACCAGAGCAAGGAGCGCGTCAGCCAGGTGCTCGTGTGCAGCGGCAGCAACCGCCAGCGCGTCGAGAAAGCTTGCGCCGGCGACATCGTCTGCACCATCAAGCTGAAAGACGTCAAGATCAACCATACCCTCACCACCCCGAAGAACACCGACGACATCGTCGAGGAGATCCAGTTCCCGACTCCTATCTACACCGTCGCCGTCAAGGCCGCCAACAGCAACGACGACGAAAAGGTCGGCGCCGCCCTGAAGGAGCTCGTCACCTACGACCGCAGCCTCACGCTGGAGAACAGCCGCGAGCTGCGCCAGGTCATCCTCGGCTGCCAGGGTGAGCTACACCTCAACACCGTGAAGTGGTACTTCGAGAACCAGTACAAGCTGGCCGTCAACTTCACCGCCCCCAACATCCCCTACCGCGAGACCATCACCAAGAGCGCCGAGGCCATGTACCGCCACAAGAAACAGTCCGGCGGTAGCGGCCAGTTCGGCGAGGTGCACATGCTCATCGAGCCCTACTACGACGGCATGCCCAACCAGACCAAGTACCCCATCCGCGACACCCAGGAGTATCCGCTGGAGTGGGGCGGCAAGCTGGTCTTCAACAACTGCATCGTGGGCGGCTCGATCGACGCCCGCTTCATGCCCGCCATCCTCAAGGGTATCATGGAGAAGATGGAGCAGGGTCCTCTGACCGGTTCCTACGCTCGCGACATCGTCGTCAATATCTACGATGGTAAGATGCACCCCGTCGACTCCAACGAAACGGCCTTCAAGATTGCCGGCCGTACCGCCTTCCGTGAGGCCTTCAAGCAGGCTGCCCCGAAGATCAAGGAGCCTATCTACGACATCGCCGTCACCGTGCCCACCGAGGCCCAGGGTGGTGTGATGACCGACCTGCAGGGTCGCCGCGCCATCGTCATGGGCATGGATGCCGAAGGCAAGTACACCACGCTGAAAGCCAAGGCCCCCTTGGCCGAGATGAACCGCTACTGCACCGCCCTGAGCTCGCTCACCAGCGGCCGCGGTACCTTCACCATGACCTTCAGCAGCTACGAGCTCGTCCCCGCCGACGTCCAGCAGGCCCTCCTCAAGGCCTACGAGGAAGCCGCCAACGAAGAAGAGTAATCGCCAGTTTCCACTTAACCCCAAAGAGGATGTCCCGATCGGGCATCCTCTTTTTCTTTTACGCAATATTTATAGCATCAATGCGTTATTCTTTCAAAGTCGTAAATTTCGACCGTGGAGAAGATAACATATGGCAAAGATGAAAGATACAGAGACCACCGCAGTTGTTGCAAAAAGCAATAACCTTACTTTGGAAATCGCAAAACGCGATATCCAACATGTCAATATTGAGAGTTTGATAATTATGCTGCGTGGTCAGCAAACACTTCTCGATCGTGATTTGGCTATGCTCTATGGCGTGGAGACTCGTAGATTAAATGAACAGGTACAGCGTAACATAGAGCGATTTCCCGAAGACTTTATGTTCCAGCTCACAAAGGAGGAGTTCGAAAATTGGAAATCGCAATTTGCGACATCCAATTCTATCAAGATGGGAGCACGCAAGAGACCTTATGCCTTCACCCGCAACGGCATCGCAATGCTCAGCAGCGTGCTCCGGTCTCAAACTGCTGTTGATGTGAATATCAGTATCATGCGCGCTTTTACAGCCACTCAACAGTTCTTTGCTGCCAACGCACAGATGTTCCAGCGAATAGAAGTGATTGAACACAATCAGTTGGCCTTGGCCGCACGTCAGCAAGACACAGACAAAAAGGTGGAACAGATATTCAATCGGTTGGATGATAGAAGCAAGACACCCACACAAGGCATATTTTATGATGGGCAGATATTTGATGCCTACACTTTTGTTTCCGACCTTATCCGGTCGGCGAAGAAGAGCATTGTGCTGTTCGACAACTATGTGGACGACACAGTGCTGACAATGCTGGACAAGCGGAAGAAGAAAGTATTATCCACCATTTACACCAAAAGCATCTCGAAACAATTCTCTCTCGACCTAACAAAACACAATTCCCAGTATCAGCCTATTGAGGTGAAGGAGTTTGGCAAAGTCCATGACCGCTTCCTCTGCATCGACAATACCGTCTATCACATAGGAGCCTCGCTGAAAGACCTCGGCAAGAAGTGGTTCGCCTTTACCAAGATGGAGATGCCGACGGAGGAATTAATTGGAAAGATGTAGCTCTTAAGCACACTACAGCAGGTCCTCCTCAAAGCCTACGATGAGCAAAGCACCAGTGATGCTTTGCTGCCGCCGAGGAAGAGTAACCGCGTGCTCGCGGAGAGCAATAAAGCTACGCAGACATTATTGTCCGCATATACAAGAAAGCCCCGTTATTCAGCGGGGCTTTCTTTATTCACATAAATTGATATTGGAATAAAAACATTATTAGTTTTTCTATTAATAACTTTTTGGAAAACCTTAACAACTTTTAACCGAAAAAAGTTTTCCATGTCGGAAACAACGTGTACTTTTGCACTCGATTTGATTACCAACAAAAAGCAATCCAAATGGAAGAACTAATCACAAAAATGACAAATCCGTTCGCGGGAATAAGAAAAGATGAAAAGGATGGCATTCGTAATATTTGCTCCGAGATTGCAATAAGCCTTTTTAACGATTACTGTATTCAATGCGATGACACCGGATGCTATTTTGCTGAAATAGAGTTCTATTATTACGATGAAGAATATTTGAATGATAAGTGGAATGAAGTGACTTACCCTAGAATGGGTTATAGGGCAGGTTCTATATTCTATCACCTTAGTGGTATGGATATATGTTTTGAAAGCAATCTTGAAAAGAGGAACGGTGTACTATATGGCAAAGGTGGCGGAATATTGATTAGAAGCATTGTTGACGAAAAAAACAACCTAATTGTTGGGCCATTGACATGTGTCAATGTAATGCTTAACAATTGCAAAGATAGGAAAATGCCTCAACTAAAACGACTTTCTACTAGTAGAAACATAACACCAATGCCGACCTATCGTTTTTTAGGAAAGCATGATTTTGAAAACATCGGCAGTGGCAATAGGGATGGGGATCTAAAGTTGGCTTATTACGATAAGACAACCATCAGCCCAGAATTATGGAATAAAGCAAGATCCTCATATTATTCAAAACGGTTGGATTGTCCTGTAAAAAATGAATAGCAATTGGAACACTCTATACGGCAAATACAACGAGATCACCATGGTCGATGCATACACTGACACCGTTTTCTTTTCGGATTTGTTGCCAAAGAAATGCCCGACATTGTACCAAAGTCTCGATACAATTTTTACAGACAATAGCATTGACCATCGGTTGCTGACAAACACAAGGGATATTTGGTGTCGCGACTATATGCCCATCCAGACAGGCGAAAAGCGTTTTGTGTTTTATAAATACAACCCTGACTATCTGCAAACAAAATACTACCAACGCACAATTACAGATGTGAAAGGTATAGGAAGCATCGATAGTTTGCGTCTGGCTGATGCCGTGGATTTGGATTTGGTTGTTGATGGCGGCAATGTGGTGCGCTGTGGTAACAAGATTGTGATGACAGAAAAGGTGTTTTTTGAGAACAAAGACAAAGCGCACAAAGAAGTCCAGCGACTACTTGAAGAGGCATTCCAATGCGACATCGTTTTTCTGCCGTGGGATAGGAATGAAATCATGGGCCATAGTGATGGAATTATTCATTATCTCGGTGATAATCGTGTAATGATGACCAACTATGCCGATTTTGATATAGCTATGGCTCGCAAATTCACCAGATTATTGGAAAACCACTTCGAGGTGGTTCCTTTGTCTTACAATACAAAAAGGAAACATAAGCATAGTTGGGCTTATATCAATTTCTTGCAGGTTGGCAGAATGGTTCTTGTCCCGCAACTGGGCATACCGGAAGATGGACAAGCGTTGCAACAGATATCAGAGGCGATGCCGAGATGCAAAGTTATTGGAATTCCCGCAATGGAGGCGGTGCGCAATGGAGGCGCATTGAACTGTATATCGTGGAACGTGGCAACACGTCAATGGACCAATGGATTTATGGGAGAAGAGTACAGAGTGCATGGCCGTCCGATAAGTTGGATAAAGAAGGCGGCAGAGGAAGGCCGTGCCAACTGGCAGTGCAATCTGGGTGTATGTTACTTTTACGGCGAAGGCATTGAAAAGAACATGTCCGAGGCCTCCAAATGGTACAAAAAAGCGGCCGAACAAGGTGAGGCAAAAGCACAGTTCAATTTGGGATTGGGGTATTATAACGGAGAAGGGGTGCCACAAGATTATTCCGAAGCGATATATTGGTTTGGCAAAGCATCGGAGCAAGGCGATGCCAACGCACAACTCCATATTGCATGGTGCCTTGAAGACATGCAGGCACCACAGGAGGAAGTTGTTGCCGCTTACAGAAGAGCGGCAGAAATGGGGAACGCAGATGCTCAGTGCCATTTAGGCTTTGGGTATTTCGAAGGCAAACATGGGCTGGAAAAGAACATCACGGAATCCAACAGATGGTTCCTAGAGGCTGCAAAGCAAGGTAATGCTATTGCACAATTACAGATAGGTCTTAAACACGAAATAGGCAGGGGCGTGAAGAAAAGTGCAAAAGAGGCCGCGAGATGGTATATGAAATCTGCTTCAAAGAATAATGTCGATGCACTTTACAGATTGGGATGCTGCTATTATTACGGCGAAGGCGTCAGGGGTGACAACCATGCCGCATGGAGATGCTTCAAAAAGGCGTCCGAATTAGGTGATTCGTGGGCGAGTTATATGCTAGGGAGGTGCTATTTTTGCGGACATGGAGTAGAAGAGGATGAGGCCGAGGCTGTAAAGTGCTATCAAAAAGCAGCCTTGGAGAAAGTTGTTCCAGCCATTTATGCGTTGGGAAGATGCTATTTCGACGGTTCCGGCGTAGGCGAGGATAAAGGAAAAGCAATGGAGCTATTTAAAGAAGCTGCCGAGATGGATTTTCCGGAAGCCCTATACGATATAGGAGATTGTTTCTATAATGGCATAGTCGTAGAAAAAAACGAAGATGAGGCATTAAACTATTTTCAAAAAGCAGCCAAATCAGGTTCTAGAGAGGCCTTGGTGAGAATTCACGACATATTGTTATCACGTGAAACACCAAGTTTTGATGATGTGCCATTCTAAGCGCCCTCAAAACCTACGAGGATGAGTAGTTCATATAGCGACAATACAGCGAAAGCCCCACCATCAAGTGGGGCTTTTCTTGAATGGTTGTGCAATAAACGGAGGATTGCAACGTTCGTGATTTTTCGGATTGAGTATGACTTTTTTACTTACATTTTGTATATCTTCAGGAGGATAATCAGTTATGGGAATAATTTGATTATTAGGAGCTTGTTTATCGTTCGTAAAAAAATGTGTAATTTTATAGTGTTCGGTATTAGAAAAATGTGTATATTTGCACCCGAAAATAATATAAAAATGTGTAAATAGAACATGGAAAGGAAGATATACAAGCAATTGCTGAATTGGAGGAGCAGCAAGGAGAGAAAGCTATCCTGATGTGAAATGGGGAATCAAACTGAGCCACCAAAACATTGGCTTCAACGGCAAGTTCTACACGTTCCCGTACTGTTGCTCTTTCTTGTTGAAACGATGGATGGAAAGCCGACGGTAAAAAAATGGGATGACGGTCAGAATGTGGGAATGCGCTTTAAGAATGCGTGAATGTGAGAATGTGTTTTTCGCTTGATTTGATTAATTTCAGTGGTGCTGACTCGCTGCATTAGATTTATTCAGCGGTGCTCGCAGGCATACCACAAAGCCTGCAAAGCAGGCAGAATGCGTTAGTGTATTCGTGAATGTATTAATTCGAGAATTCGTTAGTAAGGGGATTTGCTAATGGGCAGTTTCATTGTATGGTTGTGCAATAAACGGAGGATTGCAACGTTGTAGTAAACGACGAAATAAGCAACTATGAAATTCTTGAAATGGCTGGGGTTTGACCCCGAAAAGCACAGCGTCAGGACGGAGATTCTCGCCGGACTGACCACCTTCCTCACGATGGCCTATATCCTGGCCGTGAATCCCAATGTCTTCGATGCGCTGGGCGGAGAGATGTCGAAGGCCAACGGCGCCGTCTTCACGGCCACAGCCCTCGCCGCCATCATAGGCACGCTAGCGATGGCCTTCATCGCCAAGAAGCCCTTCGCCCTCGCTCCCGGCATGGGGCTCAACACCTTCTTCGTCTATACCGTCTGCATAGCTATGGGCCATAGCTGGCAGTTTGCGCTGACGGCGGTGTTCATCGAAGGTGTTGTGTTTGTCATCCTTACGCTCACCAATGTGCGCAAGTGGATTGTCGACGCCCTCCCGCTGTCGCTGAAATATGCCGTGGGTGCCGGCATCGGCCTTATCATAGCTTTCCTTGGCTTCCAGAACGCCGGCATCGTCGGTCAGGGTCCTATATTGGTTACCCTCGCCTTCAAGCTGCCCGACGGATCCTTCAGCGGCACCGCCCTGCTGGGCATTCTGGGACTTGTCGTCACGGGGGCCTTGGTGATGAAAGGTGTCCGCGGTGGCCTCCTTTGGGGTATCCTCGCCACCACGGCGCTGGGATTCATCCCTATGTACAATGTGGTGGGTGCGGACGGTGCCGTGAGCCGTGTAGCCCTCACCTCGCTGAACGGCATCGTCTCCGTGCCGCCGAGCATCAAGGATATTGCCTTCCAGTTCACCTGGAGCGAGCTCACCGATGCCAAAGGTGTTCTCGACATGATAGTGGTGCTCTTCACCTTCCTTTTCCTTGACATCTTCGACACGATGGGCACCGTCATCGGTGTGAGCGAGAAGGCCGGTTACGTCGACAAAGAGGGCAATGTCGATGGCATCAACGAATGCTTCATGGCCGACTCGATAGGTACCATCTGCGGTGCCGCCCTCGGCACCAGCACCACGACCACCTATGTGGAGAGTGCCGCCGGTGTAGCCGACGGAGGCCGCACGGGTCTCACCGCCTTCTCCACCGCCTTCTTCTTCGCCATCGCGCTCCTTTTCGCGCCGCTCTTCCTCGCCATCCCGTCGGCCGCCACAGCCCCTGCGCTCATCGTGGTAGGCATGATGATGATGACACCCGTGTTGAAGATCAACTGGAAAGACCCCGTCGAGGCGCTTCCGGCCTTCATCACGATGGTGGTGATGCCCTTCAGCTTCAGCATCAGCGACGGCATCCTCATCGGTCTGATAAGTTATGTGCTCCTCAACGCCCTGTGCGGCAACATCAAGAGCATCACCCCCACCATGTGGGTGCTGGCGGCGCTCTTTGTGCTGAGATATATTTTCATATGATAGTGGACAGTGGTTAGTGGACAGTGGTTAGTGGCTAGTGGCCAGTGGCTAGTGGTTAGTGGCCGTCTTGTGGCCGTCTTCAGTAGGTCTACTAGCCGTCTAGTAGCCGTTTAGTAGCCGTTTAGAGGATATAGGAAGTCGCGGCAGATGGCCTCGACGAGGAGTGACAGTTGTCCTTTGTTGCCGCCCGTGTCGGCCACAAGATTGGCCATCTGGCCGCAAGTTTCCTTCCAAGTGAGGTCCGGATACTGAAACTCTGCGCCGCTCATGTGAGCTCCGAGGACGGGGAAAAACATCGGGACGAGTGGCTCATACATATCTTTTGATGCCTGTGAGAGGAGCAGACGGACACATTCTGTCCCGTTTCCGAGGCTCGGCATCTTGGGGGCTTGGGGTTTAGTGATATCGTAATTCATTGTTTGTTTGCTTTTTAGGTGAATTTGATTTGTGTTTCCATGACAATATGACAATATGACAATTAATTTTTGAGGGGTAGCAACCTTCTTTATTCTTATCTATATATCTATATATTAATTAGTTATATATTATATAAAGGGGGTGTTGTCATCCATTTTTTTAATTGTCATATTGTCATATTGTCATGGTGAGTTGTTATGGTTTAGTTTAATTTTTTCCCTACGAGGCCTTTGCGACCTTTTTGTTTGAGGATGGTGCGTTCCACCTTCTGGGCGATGGAGATGGCTTGGTGGAAGGAGGAATGCGGAGGGTCTTTTACGGCCTTTTAGAGGAGGATTGGGATTCTTTTTGTCACGTTTCTGAAGGTTGGCAGCTGGGGTGCGGAGGGTTTGGTGATGCCGTATTTCGTTGTTTCTTTGCCTTTTAGGTGATTTAATCCAATTTTGAGAATCACAATCACAGTATCACAGTTCGTTTTTTGAGGGGTATCAATTTCTATATATTCTTTATATATATTATTAATTATTAATTAGTTATATAGTATATAAAGGGGTGATTGATATCCATTTTTTTTATTGTGATACTGTGATTGTGATGAGGTTGTTATGGGTGGGATATTTTTTCGAGTCTTTTTCCCTATGAGGCACAAGTGGTTATGGATTGTATGATGCCGACGAAGGCCGTCCGGCAGTCTCATTCTCAGAGTCTCAGCGAACTATCGTCGAGAGGTTGGCGAAAGGGAGAGCAGGTTAAGCCTTGCGGTAGAGGTCTTGGATGACGAGGCCGGCGAGGGTGAAGCCGAAGAGGGCTGTGATGTGGGCGGTGGTGCCGTTGATCTGGGCCTTGGAGGTGCACCATTCGTGGTTCAGCAGATCGGCACGGCCGTCGCCGGAGGTGGCTTTAGGGCACATGCAGGTGTCAGTGCCGCACGTGCGCGCCTTGCCCAGATTAGGCAAAACCTCGGGACCCCACACGCATTGGAACTTGCGACCTGGGAAGCGTTTCTGCTTGCGCATGCGACGACGCAAAACGGCAGCCAACGGGCAGCCGTCGACCTGCCAGAACTCGCTGACACGGACCTGCGTGGGGTCCATCTTCAGGGCGGCACCCATCGAGGAGTAGAAAGTGGGCTGCGGCTGTTGTCCTTTCTGAGTGCAGCGCAAGATGAGCTCAAGCTTGTCCTTCAGGCTGTCGATGGCGTCGATGATGTAGTCGTACTCCCCGAGATGAAAGCTGTCGGCGGTGTCGGCGCTGAAGATCTCCTGCACGGCGACGATGTCGGCTGCAGGGTTTATCTCCAGCAGGCGTTCCTTCATGGCCTCGACCTTCACCTTGCCCACGGTGCGCGTGGTGGCCATCGCCTGACGGTTGACATTGGTGATGCACACACGGTCGGAGTCCACGATGGTGAGGCGATGTATTCCGCTGCGCACGAGGCTTTCGGCGCACCACGACCCCACACCGCCGACGCCGAAGATGATGACCCGCGCGGCGGCGATGCGTTCCATGGCGGCATCGCCAACCAGCAGGGATGTGCGGTTCAATATCGCTTTCTCGAGGGTTCTCATAATATTATACCAGGCACTCGTCGAGGGTGCGTTCGATGAGTTCTTTGTCGAGATGCTGTCCTATGAAGACAAGCTTCTGCATGCGGTCGCCGTAGAAGTCGTCCCAGTCGCGCTGCAGCTGAGCGTCGCGCTCCAATGCTTCGCGCAGTTCCTCTGGAGGCATGGTGGCGAACCACCGTCCTGCGTCGCGCAGGGTCACCTGCTTGCCAGCCTGCTCAAAAATGTAGCACTTATCCTGCTCGTCATCAAAATAGCAGATGCCTTTGGTACGTATAATACCCTTGGGCCAACGGCTTGCCACCCAGTTGTCGAAGGCTCGCAAGTCGAAGGCTCTGCGGCGGAAGTAAACGTATGTACCTATACCATATTCCTCTGCCTCGCCCTCTTCTTCATGGTCATGGTGGTGGTCGTGATGATGCTCGTCGTGGTCGTGATGGTGGGTATCAGCACCGCTCTCCACCTCCTGTATCCACGTGGCAGAAGTGGCCACATCGTCAAAGTCGAAGAGGTTGGTATTGAGTATTCTGTCGAAGTCCACATCGCCATAGTTGCATTCTATGATTTCAGCCTTGGGCTGCAGCGTGCGGACAATCTGGCGTATACGTCCCAGCTCTTCAGGCTTCACCTCTGCGGCCTTGTTGAGCAGCACTATGTTGCAGAACTCTATCTGCTGCACTACTAAGTTCTCAATATCCTCGTCGTCGATATCGGGACGGACGAGCAGCTGACCAGCATCGAACTCGTCACGCATACGCAGGGTGTCCACAACAGTGACTATACAGTCAAGTCTCGGCATCACATTGAAGCCGTCGGCCATAGTGGGTATCGATATGAGGGTCTGCGCTATAGGCTCCGGCTCGCAGATGCCGCTGGCCTCGATGACGATATAGTCGAAACGCTCGGTATTGGCGATGTCGCGCAGCTGGTTGACGAGGTCGCTTTTCAGCGTACAGCAGATACAGCCGTTCTGCAGAGCCACAAGGCTGTCGTCGCTCTGATTGACAACGCCGCCCTGCTGGATGAGGGTGGCGTCAATATTCACCTCGCCGATGTCGTTGACGATGACGGCGAAACGTATGCCGCGTTTGTTACTGAGTATGCGGTTGAGGAGTGTTGTCTTACCGCTGCCGAGGTAGCCGGTGAGCAGCAGTACTGGTATTTCTTTCTTTGACATTGTACAATATTTTTCATAGTAGAACGCAAGCCCGCAAGAAATATTGTAAGAAAGATTTGCCCATATTCAAAAAAAGAAGTATTTTTGTAACCAAAATAAGAATTAGCATGGCCACCGTTAAGTGCTCAATACCAAAAGGTACGCGCGACTTCCTGCCTATGGAGATGGCGCGCCGCAACTATATTTTCGACACTATCCGCTCTGTGTTCCGCACGTTTGCCTTCGAGCCGATAGAGACACCGTCCCTTGAAAACCTGTCAACCCTGATGGGCAAATACGGCGAAGAGGGCGACAAACTGCTCTTCAAGGTGCTCAACTCGGGCGACTTTATGGATGGCGTCGACTTCACCCAGGACTACCACAAGGTGGCACCGCAAATCTGCGAACGCGGCCTGCGCTACGACCTCACGGTACCTTTCGCACGTTTCGTAGTGCAACACCGAGACCAGGTGCAGCTGCCGTTCCGTCGCTACCAGCTGCAGCCGGTATGGCGTGCCGACCGGCCGCAGAAAGGCCGCTACCGCGAGTTCTACCAGTGCGACGCCGACATGATAGGCTCCACCTCGCTGCTCAACGAGCTGGAGCTGGTGCAGATGATCGACATGGTGTTCGGCAAACTGGGCATCAATGTGTGCGTGAAGATCAACAACCGCAAAGTGCTGGCCGGCATTGCCGAGATGATCGGCGCGCCAGACAAACTGGTCGACATAACTGTAGCCATTGACAAACTGGACAAAATAGGTCTTGACAACGTACGCGCAGAACTGGCCGAACGCGGCCTTACGCCGGAGCAGATTACAGCCCTTGACCCAGTCTTCTCGCTCAACGGCAGCGCCACCGAGAAGATACAACAGCTCAAAGCGCTGTTCGCCAACATAGAGGTCGGCATGGCTGGTGCCCTTGAACTGGAAGAGCTCTTCGGCATGATTCAAGCCTGCAACATGAAAGCGCAGGTGGAACTTGACCTCACCTTGGCCCGCGGACTGAATTACTACACCGGCGCCATCTTCGAGGTCAAAGCTATGGATGTGCAGATTGGCAGCATCTGTGGCGGTGGCCGCTACGACAACCTCACAGGCATCTTCGGCATGCCTGGCGTCAGCGGCGTGGGCATCTCCTTCGGCGCCGACCGTATCTACGACGTGCTGACTGAACTCGACAGCTGGCCACAGGGGCTTGAACAGGCCGCACGCGTGCTTTTCATCAACTTCGGCACCGTCGAGCAGGCTGCCTGCATCGCCATCGCTGCACGGCTGCGTGCTGCCGGCATCAGCACGCTGATATATCCTGACGCCGCCAAGATGAAGAAACAGATGGACTACGCCAACCGCAAGCAAGTACCTTTCGTGGCTTTCGTCGGCGAAAGCGAGATAAAGGACGGCACCGTCACCCTGAAGAACATGACCGACGGAACACAGCAGACCCTGTCCGTCGACGCCCTCATTGACACATTGCGATGAAACGCCTGCTGCTCATAGTCGCACTTCTTTCTGTTGCCGTTGCCATCAACGCACAGGACACCATGCACGTGGCACCTGTGGCCGACACTATCGACGAGGTCGGCATTGGACGCTGGCGTCCAGCACATGACACCGTCTACCTCTTACGCACAGACACCGTCACCGTCTTACGCGTCGACTCAGTCTATATTGTGCGCACAGACACCGTCATCAAACGCGTGGCCGACACCGCAGCACTCAGCGCGCTGCGCGAGAAAGAGACCTTCTACCGCGAGATATTAAGCAACAACGGCGTCGACAAAGAGAAGCTTGAGGCCGAACGCAACTACTACATCCACATGGTCGACTCGCTGCGCGCCATTGTGCGTATCGCCGAGATAGAGGCCGTGCGCAAGGAAGAGGCCAACAAATACCTAGAAGAACGCGCCCGCGTCGCCGAGGAGCGCATCGCACAAAGCAACAACAAGAAAAAGAAAATACGCCCGATACAAGGTGTGGCACTTCGTTTCTACCGTGCTCCCGACTGGGAGATACGCCTGAAAAGCGGCTCCACAGCCGGCACCTATGACAAATACATCAGCAACCGCAACGCCGGCAAGGTAGACTTTGACTATGTCACCGGTGCATCGGTGATGCTGTGGGACCTCACTGAGTATTTCAACAAAGACCACAACATAGGCAGCAACGGCAAGGGCATCAAACGCTTCGACCAGCAGTTCAACTACGATATAGGCATATACGTGGGCTTCGGCGGCAGCAACCTGTTCCGCAACTTCTACGTCGGCTCCAGTTTCCGCTTTGTGGACTTTTTCTATCTTATCCTCGGTGTCAACATTGCCGAATATCAGGTACTGAAGTCTGGCTATGAGAGCGGCGAGGTGATAGGGCCGAACCTGAGCATAGAAGACGTTACCGCCAAAGCATGGCTCGTCAAGCCGTTCGTCTCCTTGAGCATCGACCTCGACTTCCTCTCCTACATCAAGAAATAGCGCTACAAAGCCATTGAAAAGGCCGCCACGCTGATGCTGACACCATCGGCTTCGGCAATGGCATTGGCACAGGCTGACAGCGTGGCGCCTGTCGTTATGACATCGTCGACAAGCAACACGTGTTTCCCCTCTATTTTAGACGCTTTGCGCAGCCTGAAGGCATCGGCCACATTGTCGGTGCGACGCTGTCCTTGCTGCAGGCTCTGCTGACGCGTGTAGCGGTGGCGCATCACAGCATCGGTACAAACGGGCGCTTTAAGCACCTCCCCTATCCCACGGCATAGCAGCTCGCTCTGGTTGTACCCGCGCCACAGCCTGCGCAGCCAGTGCAACGGCACCGGCACCAACACATCAACGTCGTCAAAGCGGCCGCTGGCCAGCAAGTCCAGGCCCATCTGCCGCCCCATCATAAGACAGAGTTCCGTATTGCCGCGGAACTTCATGGCATGCACCACCTCCCTCACCGTGCTCCCCTTGCGGAACAGATAGACCGCCGTGGCATGCCTCAACCGGCGCAGCCCAGCCAGCTTGCGCTCCACTGGATTGTCGTCCATACTGCCGAATGCCGTCGCCGCCATGTTGCACAGGCAGTTCAGGCACATCTGCCTCTCACCGTGCACCAACACCTCGCCGCAACAGGCGCAGGTTGTGGGGAAAAGCACTTGAAGTATGGCCGCAAAAGGAGACATCGCCTACGGCATGAAGAGACAGCTGTCGCCGTAACTGAGAAAGCGGAACCCGTGGTCGAGGGCATAACGGTAGGCCTCCTTCCAACGGTCGCCGATGAACGCCGACACCAGCAGCAGCAACGTGCTCTTGGGCTGGTGGAAATTGGTCACCATGCCTGTAATGGTGCGGTAACGGTAGCCCGGCGCGATCATCAGCTGAGTCTCGCCCATCATATCCTCCACACCGTTGCGCTCCATCCATTTCAGAATGTTTCCGTATGCGTCGGCATAACCCATGCCGCAGTCGTCGAGCGTATAGGGATCCCACTGCGACACATGCATGTATTCCAACCCCGGATCATGCTGCAGCTGCACGCCGAACCAGTAGAGGCTCTCCATGGTGCGCACACTGGTGGTGCCAACGGCCACGCGCGCCGTCTCGCTGTGCGCACATATATGGCGCAGGTTGCCTGCCGTGACGTGTATCTTCTCCACGTGCATCTCATGGTCGCCGATATGCTCGCTGCTCACCGGCTTGAAGGTGCCTGCACCCACGTGCAGCGTCAGGTACTCGGTGTCAATCCCCTTGTTGTGCAACTGCTCTATCACCCTGTCGGTGAAATGCAGGCCTGCCGTAGGGGCAGCCACGGAGCCCTCATAGTGGGCGTAGACGGTCTGGTAGCGCGTGGCGTCGCTCTCCTCGGCATCGCGGCCGAGATACGGCGGCAGCGGTATCACGCCGGCATTCTCGATCACCTCCGCAAAACTGGCGCCACCGGTCCAGCTGAAGTCCACCACCCAGGCGTTGCCAACGGCCTCACGACGCCTGGCAGAGAGTTCAAACTCGCCACTCGCCGCCTGCCATCTTCCACTCATCACGCCGTCTTTCCACTTCTTGTTGTTGCCTATAAAACAGACCCACGAGCATCGCTCGCGCTGCTCGAAAGCCTCGCTGACAGCCAGATTGTGCGGTTCGAGGCAGAAAATCTCTATCGTCGCGCCGGTCTCCTTGCGGAAAAGCAGACGGGCGTGGATAACCTTGGTGTCGTTGAACACCAGCAGCGCCCCCTGCGGCAGCAGCGACGGCAAGTCGTAGAAGCGGTGCTCGGCGAGGACGCCGTCCTTAAGACACAAAAGCTTGGAGTGGTCGCGCTCCGCCAACGGATAGCGTGCTATGCGCTCGTCGGGCAGTGGATAATTGTATTCGTCGATGCGTATATTCTTCAGGTCACTCAGCATTTCCCACCCGGCGTTGCGTGATTACAGACAGAAGGATATACCAGATGATTATCAGCGACAGAGCCACCCAGCTGCGGCTGGCGGCAATCAGCGTGGCGCAGCCCGCAAGGAAGAGATACTGCACCTTATTGGTGCGCCACGTCATGTCCTTGAAGTCAAACTTAAGGGAGAACATCGGCAGCTCGCTCACCATGAGCACGTCGGTGGCCAGAGCCACGACAGCCATGACCGCTGCCGCCACCGGGCCGTCGACCACATAGCCCGTCAGCGCCACGCCGACCCAAATGAGCGCGTTGGAAGGCACCGGCAGGCCGAGGAAAGAATGGCCCTGGCGCGTGTCGATGTTGAATTTGGCCAGACGGTAGGCCGCAAAGAGCGGCATCAGCACAAAGGGCAGCATGGCAAGCATCACGCCCCACAGCGGCAGCATGCCGCGCAAAGGCTCTTCGACAACCTTGACCATGATAAAGGCCGGCGCCACGCCCGACGTGACCACGTCGGCCAGCGAGTCGAGCTGCTTGCCCAACTCCGACGGCACCTTGAGCAGCCTTGCCGCGAGGCCGTCGAAGAAATCGAGGAAGATGCCTGCGCATATCCACATGGCCGCCAGCTTCACGTCGCCCAGAGCCAGCGACGCAAAGACAGACTCCACGCCGCAGAACAGGTTGCCAAGCGTGATGAGATTGGGGATGAAACGTCTAATCATCGTGCGGCCAGCTCAATCGTTGTAGAGCTTGATGATGAGCTTGAACTCGGGGTCGTCCCAGTACTCCTTGAACTCGGCGTCCACGGCGGCCTTGCGTTTGTACTCGTAGTTGTCGTCTATCGACGCCTTGAGGCTCTTCAGGCAGTTGGTCTTGTCACCCAGACGGGCATAGCATACAGCGCGCAGATACTTGACATCGGCGTTCTGGTCGAGGCAGCAGTCGAGCGTGCGTACCGCCGTGCCTGTCTCGTCGTTCATCAGCTGGGCGAAGGCAAGGTTGTAGGTGCAGGGGTTGCCCTTCATGGCCTTCTGGGCCTCGCTGTAGTTGCCGCGCTTGAGGTTGAGTATCGGGATGTTGGCGTCGGCGTCATTGCTTCCCTGACGCTTGGCCTCCTCGAAGTAGTACTTGGCAAGGGCGTAGTCCTTCTTGGCGAGGAAGAGCAGACCGGTGTTGTTGAGCACATCGGGGTTGTGGGGGTTCATGTCGCGGGCCACGTTGAGGTAACGCTCGGCCTCGTCATAGTCCTCGAGATAGAAGGCCACGGCGCCGGCGTTGTTCCAGGCGCCCCACTCGGAGCTGTGGTTCTCGGTAGCCCACTTGTAGTATTTGAGCTTGGTGTCATAGTTGTAGTTGATGTAGGCGGCATACATCAGCTCGTCGAAGCTGAGCTTCTCGGGCTTGGTGGACGCCAGCTTGGCCAGCTCGGCGTCGGTCTTGCGGGCCTCGCTGTAGTAGAGGGCTATCTGGGCACGGCGCAGGCTGGGGAAAATCTCGTCGTTGAGCTCGCCGTAGACCTCGGCCATGTTGCGTATCATCTGCTCGCGCTTCACCACGTTCTGCTGCGTCTCCACGATGTTGATGATGGCGTGCTTGTCCTGTATGTCGCTTGCCTCCACCATGACCACGAAGTGCACCCAGTCCTCGCCGGCGGCGCGGGTGGTGATGACCAGCTTCTTCAGCTGCTCGTACTTGTAGTAGTCCACATCCTGGGGTTTCACTTTGGCGCGGCGGGCCATGACGGTCAGCACCTCGTCAAGAATCTTCCTGAGCTGCGCCGTGGCGACGTCGGCACGGTTCTTGGACACACCGACGTTGTCGGCCTCCTCGCCTTCGGGCGACGCCCAGCCGGTGATGCTTATCTGCTTAGGCAGACCCTGCTCGAGCATGATGCGCTTCAGCTGCAGGAGGCTGTTGTAGGAGTCGAACTTCTGGTTCATCGAGAAGTTCCAGTCAAGCTCCGACGTGCCGTTGAGGAAGTATATGTCGGCGGTCTCCACGATGCCCTGGGTCTTGTTGTAGTTGATGGGCGAAATGGAAATGTTGCCCTTGATGTCGATCATCGACGAGGTGTTGTTGACACCGTCGGAGATGAGCACCGGCGAGAACTCCTTGCCGCTGTTGTCGCGCAGAATGTCCTCGGCGAAACGGGCATCCTCGTTGGTGCGGCGCGACTTGTAGCCCACCGGGGTCAGCGTCACACGGCCTGTCTCCATGCCGGGCTTGAAGTCGAACATGTCGCTGTAGGTGAAGCGGCCACCCTTCTCGTAGTTGATGATGGTGCCGTCGCCGTCAACCTTCTCGCCCTTGAGGGTCATGGGCTCCAGCGGTATGTTGCCGCCCTCCCACGAGAAGACCGGCTGGATGAACATCACGCAGCCCTTGTCGAAATATTTCTGCGGAATCTGGCCGGTGAACTTCACCACCACCTTCTCGTCCATGGTCTCCACAGGATTGGGGTTGGCCTGATAGCGTACCTTATTGGAGTTCGATTTCATTTTCGACAGCCCGTTGCAGCCGGTGAGCAGCACCGACACAAGAGCCATTACAAAAAGAGTTCTTCTCATTGTATGTTGCATTCTTTGTTTTACTTACACATTTACAGCGCCATAGACGCATTGCACACCTTCTTCAAGGTGTAATTAATAACGTGCAAATATAGCCATTTATTTTGGACTGGCAAAAAAAAACTGCATTTTTTCACGCCATCCTCTTCGGAGTCCCTTCGGCCCCCCTTCGGCCCCCCTTCGGCCCCTCCTCGGCCATCCTACGGCCTTCCACTGAAGAACGGCCGAAGGGGGTCCGTAGAGGGTCCGTAGGGGCTCCATAGAAAACACCTTCTGCCGCGACATCTGCCGCACAGAGGCCAATAGCAAGGCAACCAGTTAGTTATATTCATAAACCTGCGCCGAGGGGCAGAAGCCCTTGGCCGGACACAATCCGCAGCTTGACGGACGCGCTGGGGGCGCGAAGGGGACGGAGGGGTCCATGAGCTCGGCGATGGTTGCGGCGAGGCGGTCGTTGAACATGGTGAGGTCGTCGGCGCCAATCTCGGCCCGTCCGTCGATGGTGGCCAAGCGCACATCGGAGCGCAGCGAACGCAGGGGGTATATACCCGCCTGCAGGGGCTCGCCGAGCGAGTGGGCTTTGCTGTACAAAAGGGCGTAGCACATGAGTTGCAGCCACTTGCCAGGCATGGCATCCCCTTTTTCCAGCTTGGCGGTCGTGACGGATATGTCACTGTCTTTCACCGCGCCGGTCTTATAGTCGATGACACGCAGGCGACCGTTGAAGCGGTCGATACGGTCCACCACACCCCCGAGTTTGACGCCATCGGCCAGCGGCATGGTGACATTCTGTTCAAGAGCCACAATCTCAATACGCGCCCCGCCACTGATGAGCGCAATCTCTTTGTCCAGCATGTGCCGCAGCTGGCTTTCGGCCACGGAATAGAGGAAACGGTTGCGGCCATCGGTGGGGCGGCCGTGGCGATAGTAACTGCCGAAGGCATCGTTCATGAGGGTCTTGATGTTGGCAAGGGCGTCGCTCAGCCCTTTCGGGTCCACCCGGTTGCCAATGTATGGGGTGTATATATCCTGCAGAACTTTGTGCACACAGGTGCCGAACTGCTTTGCGTCGAGGCTGTCGTCAAGGCTTTCGTCGCGCAGTCCCACAATGTACCTGTAATAATAGCGCATCGGGCAGCCGATGTATTCGTTGAGGGCCGACGGCGAGAAGCCCTTGGCGGCGATTTTGGCGAGCTTCTGCATGACGTCTTCGTCTTTGGCGGCCGAGACGGGAAGCGTGGACACATGCAGTGAGGGCGGTATCTCGACAACACTGTCGTCGACCTTGACGTGATCCGGGAAGCGGCTGGCGAGCTCGAAGCGCACCTGCTTCAGGAAGCGGCTTTCCTCGCCCTTGCCCATGCCCGACGTCTCGGAGCTATAGAGCAGGTACACCTCTTCGGCACGTTGCAGCAGGCGGTAGAAGTTGTATGCGTAGACGGAATCTTTCTCCTCGTAGGTGGGCAGGTGGAAGTGGCGCTGCAACTCGAAGGGGATGAGCGTGGCCTGGCCGCGACCGGCGGGGATGACGCCCTCGTTGGCCGAGAGGAGTATGACGCGGCGGAAGTCGAGGTTGCGGGTCTCGAGCACACCGAGTATCTGCAATCCCGACAGGGGCTGGCCGAGGAAGGCTATGCTGTGGCGCTGCGCTATGCGCGTATATACTTTTTCGAGGGTTACGAGGTCGTCAATGAGGTGATATTCTGACTGGAGCTGGTCGAAGTAGTCGAGGATTTCGGCCAGACCGCCGAGGGCCTGTTTCTCCTTTTTGTTGTTCTCCACGACGTCTCCGGCCACCAGGGCTTCCGCCAGACGGCGCAGTATGGCGAGGACCTCGTCGGGGGTTGGCACCGCAGCGGGGAAAAGGAAATCGAGCTTGTCGGTGCCGAGCATGGCAGAGACCTCGGCTGCCGTGGAGCGTATGCGGTTCTCGCGGCGCAGATAGTCAGCAGTGCTCTGGCGCAGATCTTTGCGGCCCACAAGGCGGCCAATGAGGTGATTGCCCAGCACCTCAACGAGGTCGATGTGGTAGTAGCCGGACGCGTTGGCCTGACGGTAGAGGGCCAGCAGACGCAGGACGAGGGCGTATATGCCGCTGTCGGCAAAGGGATAGCCCATGGTGACGTTGACATGGTATTCCTTATCGACGGCAGGCAGGGCGCCGAGGGTGGGAATGAGGAGGCTCTCGTCGGCAAGAACGATGGCTGTGCTTTCGGGGTCGGCGAGCCAGTCGTCATGGTCGGTAAGCAGCTGACCGACATACTTGCACTGCAGGACCGCCTCCGGGCACTCGACGATGTGCACCGTCTTGGTGCCCTGGCTGAAGAGCGAGGGCCCGTGGGGGACTATCTCCGGAAAGTCTTTGTCGTGGACATGCAGGAAACGGCCAGCCTCCTGTGTGCGGTCGGCATAGTAGTAGGTGTCGGCGTCGGTCAGCAGCGTGCCTGTGCCGCGCCGCACATATTCCGCTATGATGCGCCTCTCGCACTCTGACAGGGCGTTGAAGCCGACGAAGTAGATGGCCTCGTAGGGACATCCGTCGGCAAGGGTGGTGATATTCTCGGCCACATGGCGGTAGGCCATGCCGCCATAAGCTTCGCCACGTTCGGCAAGGGCGGCACGCAGCCTCGTGTAGTACTCGAAGAGCGAATGGTAGAACTCCAGGTAGTTGCGCTGGAAGGGGCTCATGTCGGGGTTCTCCACATCCCACTCAAGGATGTCTTTTATGTCGTGCAGGTTGACGAAGAGCTGGCGTGCGTCGACGCAATAGCGGTCTATCTCGGAGAAGTCGGAGAGCATCATGTCGCCGAAAGCGATGAAGTCCTCAAAGGTCTGGTACTTGCGGTCGTCGCCGCCGATTGCCATGTGTATCCGGTAAAGCTGGAAGAGGAGGAACTCGTTGGGGACAATCTTGAGGCCGCCGAGTTGGGCCACGAGGTCGTCTATGACGGTTATCTGCGGCAGGAAGAATGCGGCACCGCTCTCGGCGGAGATCTGCTCGAAAGCACGGCGGAGGAAAAGCTCGGAGCGGTGGTTGTTGAAGACGACGAGGACCCGGTCGGTGTCGCGGGGATGCTCTCGCTGAATGCGCGAGGCTACCTGTTTGAGAAATGTATCCATTGCTTTGCCTTTTCAAGGGTATCTGGCTTGCCAACGTCCAGCCAGCGATCGGCAGAATGGAGATAGCAGCCTATGCGGTGATTGTGTCCCAGACGTATGTATTCGTCAATGATGGGGTATGGATGGTCGGCTGCGGGCAGCATGGCAAACAGTTCAGGACTTACGACGGAGACTCCGCTGAAAGCAAGTCCTTCCGCGGCACGCCCCACAAGCGACCCGTCGGCACTGAACTCAAGGTAGCGCTTGGTCTCACGACGGCTGACGCAGAGTGTGACGAGGTTGCCGTCGCGACGGTGTGCTGCCTCTACGTCTTGCAAGTCTATGCAGGAAAAGACATCGACATTGTGCACAAGCACATTCTCATGACCGGAGAAGAGGTGCGCCGCATGTTTGAGGCCACCGCCGGTGTCGAGCAGCTGGGCGCTCTCGTCGCTTATATCTATGGTGCATTGCCACTGGCGGCTGCGTACAAAATCGACCACCATGTCGGCAAAGTGGTGTACATTGACGACAAGGTGGTCTATGCCTGCAGCCTGAAGCTTTTCTATTGCGTGCTGCAACAATGTCTTGCCGCACACCTCTACAAGTGCCTTTGGGCGGTCGTTGGTAAGCGGACGCAGCCGCGTGCCATATCCAGCGGCAAGAATGAAGCCTTCCATTTACTCGACGGTTACGCTCTTGGCGAGGTTGCGCGGCTGGTCTACGTTGCGGCCCTTGGCGGTGGCGATATAGTAGGCCAGCAGCTGCAGCGGGATAACCGACAGCATAGGCACGAAGCAGTCTCGTGTGTCGGGGATGGTGAAGACATAGTCACTCATGTTCTTCACTGTGACGTCGCCTTCGGTGACCACACTTATTATCTTACCCTTGCGGGACTTGATCTCCTGGATATTGCTGACGATTTTGTCGTACATGCCACGCTTGGGGGCGATGAAGACGACGGGCATTTCCTCGTCGACGAGGGCTATGGGGCCGTGCTTCATCTCGGCTGCCGGGTAACCTTCGGCGTGGAGGTAGCTGATCTCCTTCAGCTTCAACGCACCTTCGAGGGCCACGGGGTAATTGTAGCCACGGCCGAGGAAAATAAAGTTGCGGCAGTAGGTAAACATCTGGGCAAACTGGTCAATGTTCTTGTTGTTCTCCAGCGTCCACTGCATTTTGTCGGGAATCTTGTAGAGCTCCTCGACGAGCATGTGGTACATCTCGTCGCTGAGAGAGTGTTTTTCCTTGGCAATGGCCAGGCCCAGCAAGCAGAGCGTGATTACCTGGCCCGTGAAAGCCTTGGTGGAGGCCACACCGATCTCGGGGCCCACATGCAAGTAGGTGCCGCTATGGGTGGCGCGCGCGATGCTGGAACCTATGACATTGCAGATACCGTAAAGAAAAGCACCCTTCTGCTCGGCCAGCTGGATGGCGGCCAACGTGTCGGCCGTCTCGCCGCTCTGCGACACGGCGATAACGACATCGTCAGGATAGATGACGGGGTTACGGTAGCGGAACTCTGAGGCGTACTCCACTTCCACGGGTATCTGCGCCGCTTCTTCGATAAAATACTTGCCGATGAGGGCCGAGTGCCACGATGTGCCACAGGCGCAGATGATGATGCGACGGGCGTTGACAAACTTGTCGCGGTGCTCTATAATGCCACTCAGCGTGATATCCTTGCGCTTGGGGTGCAGGCGGCCCTTGATGCAGGTGCGCAGAGCGTTGGGCTGCTCCCATATCTCCTTCAGCATGAAGTGCGGGAAACCGCCCTTCTCCAACTCGTCGAGCGAAAGGCTGAGGGTGTGCATCTCCGGCGTCTGGTGCACCTTCTGCAGGTTGACGATGTCAATCTTGCCGCTGCGATCCATGTAGGCAATCTCCTCGTCCTTGAGGTAAATGACCTGCTTCGTGTACTCCACGATGGGCGTGGCGTCGCTGCCGAGGTAGAACTCTTTCTGTCCGCGGGCATCGGTTCCGACGCCTATCACCAGCGGAGAGCCCTTGCGGGCACACACCAGCTGGTCGGGATGGTCTTTCTGCAGGATGGCTATGGCATAAGCGCCAATGACGTTCTTAAGGGCGCGCTGCACGGCAGTAAAAAGGTCGCATTTCTCTGTCTTCTGCGTGAATTCTATGAGCTGCACCAGCACCTCGGTATCGGTGTCGGAACAGAAGTCATAGCCCTCTTTCTCCAATTTGGCGCGGAGGGTCTTATAGTTCTCGATGATGCCGTTATGCACCAGCGAGAGGTTCCTGCTTTGGCTGAGGTGCGGATGGGCGTTGACGGTGTTGGGCTCGCCGTGGGTGGCCCAGCGGGTATGGGCTATACCGATGCTGCCGGTAGTGTCCTCGGCGGCAAACTTCTCCTCCAACGCAGCCACCTTGCCGGTAGCCTTGTACACATTCAAGTCGCCTTTGGCGTTGATCATACTGACGCCGGCCGAGTCATAGCCGCGATATTCCAGTCTATGAAGACCCTTTATCAGAATAGGGTAAGCCTCCTGCTCACCGATGTATCCTACAATTCCGCACATTTGCTATTATATTTTGGTGGTACTAAAATAATTTGCAAAAATACAAAGATTATTTTAATTGACAAAATTATTTACTGTGGCGACAAAAAAAGCCCCACCGGATGGCGGGGCTAATTGTTCTGTCACAGAACGTTTCAGTCGAGCACCAGGCTCGGGGCGCTGTAGGTGCGGGCCGCGAGCTCCTGGTTGAGCATGTAAAGGCTCTTGGCGTCGGTGCCGAAGAGCTCCATCTTGGTGATCATGTCGCGCGCGTTGGTCTCCTCCTCGCCCTGCTCCTTGACGAACCAGTCGAGGAACTGCATGGTGCGGAAGTCCTTCACCTTGTAGGCGGCATCATAGATGGTGTGGATGCTGGCGGTGACGTACTCCTCGTGCTCCAAGCCGGCCTTCAGCACGTCCATGTCTTTCTTGTATTTCTTGTCGGGCTTGGCGATGGCGTTGAGGGTGATGGGGCAGTCGTTGTTCTGCATGTACTTGTAGATGAGCATGGCGTGGTCACGCTCTTCCTGGGCCTGGATCATGTACCAGTTGGCGAAGCCGTTGAGGCCGCGCTTGTCGAAGTAGTTGTTCATGTCCAGATAGAGATAGGCGCTGTAGAGCTCCTTGTTGATCTGCTCGTTGAGCAGGTCGGAAACTTTCTTGTTGAGCATAATTATTGTTTTTATTGATTATTGTTTTTCAAAATGTGTCTTGTCTACCGAGCAGAGGGGGCACACCCAGTCGGCGGGCAGGTCCTCGAACTTGGTGCCGGGAGCGATGCCGTGCTCCGGGTCGCCCTTCGCCGGGTCATACTCATACCCGCAGACGTTGCAAACATACTTTTCCATATTGTCTTAGATTTTAGGGTTAATAATTCTATAGAAACAATCACTTTTTTAGCATTGAGGCAAACGATTGTAGTCTCATTACTGCAATCTTTGGAAATTCAATGGTCTTGAGTACATCGAAGTGGTGATCTTGGGAAACAATAAAGGTGGCGTTGGCTGCAAATGCACAGTCAACGAACTTGTTGTCATCAGGGTCTTGGGTGATTAACCCTAATTTAAACTGGGGGTCAAAAAACTCCACATAGTCACTATCCACCAAAGCATCAACAACATGCTTTGCTACAATAGGGGTGGCTTTGGAAGCAATAACTTCCTCATACTCTGCCAGTATATCGTTAGATACACAAAGGATATATTTCCCCTCGTGCAGTCCTCGCCACACAACGAAAAATTCACTACGAGAGGAGATGCTTGCCAAAAGGCAGTTGGTGTCAAGCACTACTCGTTTCATACACGGTAAGGTGTGCGGAGATGCTCGTTAAGGACGGCGTTGTTCTGATCCTCACCCCATTCACCGCTATCCCATAGTTTGTCCATCTCGTCGGTAGCCTTCTGGGCATAGTAGTTTGAAATCACCTGCCGTAATTCCTCCACCTGTTCCATAGTCTTCATTCTTCCCAGAAGCCTTAGAATACCTAACTGTGCACGATTCAATTCCATGCTTTGTTCCATAGTCCTATTATTTTTTATATTCGACTGCAAAGATACGACTATTTTCTAATATGGCAAAAAATATTTTTCATACGGCGGCAAAACAAATGTGTATGCTTGTCGGCGGTGCTTTGATAATGATGACGTATTATTATATCTTTGATATAATAATCAACCCGTTATGCATCGCAGGAAACTCTATCGTAATTATATGGTAACCCTAGGGTAATTCTATGGTAACTCTAAGGTGGTAAGGCTGTGGTAGCCCTGTGGTAAGGCAATGGCAATACACTGGCGATACTGCCGACACAATACCTCCAACCACACACAAATCATGCCCATGATTCCCCCAAAACCCATGAGCATGATTTCAAAGATTTGCTTGCGCTGCAGACCATCAGTAGCATCGCGCCAAAGCGAGGACGGCGAGGGATTTGATGATGTGGTGTTGCATATTGAATATGTTTTAGTTCGTTAATTACATTTCCCGTCAGGGGTGCAGACCTTGGGAAGGAATGAGATGGTGTCGACCTTGTTGTAGTCCAGTTCCGTCACAGGGACGGTGATGTTGCGGATGTCGGTGGGGCCGAAGGTGGCGGTGCCGTCTCTCGCGACGGTATAGGTGCATTTCATGCGACCCCGCGGGTCGAGCAGCAAGGTGGTGGGGATGCCGTCGACACTGGTAATTGTTTGCGGCTGTGGGGCGATGGCGTTGACGATATTGTTCAGTCGGTTGTCGGCCATTTCCCAGCCCAGCTCCTCGAAGGACTGGCCATAGTGCCAAAGGAGGTTCCACACCACCGTCCACATGTTCTTCACCATCAACGGGCGGTACTGCGGCAGGGTGTCGTTGATCCAGTAGCGGGGCGAGTCAATGTGATGTCTGCGGAACACTTCGTCCATATACTGCGCAGTGCCATAGCTTTCCTCCACGAAGTACCAGTGCACCTGGCTGCTGTCGCACTCGGCCATCTTGTGTGGGTAGGTGTCACGCATGGCTTGTCCACAGTAGCCGCAGCACGAGCTGGTCAGCACCACCACCTTGTAGTGCGTGGTGTCGGCGGCTATCAACTGCCGCAGTTGCTCCACCGTGACGGGCGTGAGTTCCGGCATCGCTGATACCTTGCGGTAGTTCTTCACCGTAGGTTTCTCCATCATGCAGCCTGTCAGCAGCATCGCTCCTATTGCGAGGGCGGCGAGGGATTTTATGATATGGTGTTGCATATTGGATGTTTTAAAATGTTATTCAATTAGTTTCTGTAGTTGTTCCTCGATGGTGGCTTCCAGCGTCGGGTGATAGCCGCTCTGCACCTTGGCGATATTGCCGTCGCGGTCGATGAAGAAGAGCGTGGGGTAGGCGACGATATGATAGGTGTTGGAGAGTTCGCGGTCGGAGAAGAGGACGGTATAGGTAACACTGCGCTTGGCGAGGAAGTCGGCCATCTCCTCCTTTACGGGGTCATCGATGGGGTCGATGCCGAGGAGCACGACGCCCTGATCTTTGTATTTCTCGTGGATGCTTTGCAGAAACGGCAACGCGGCGCAACAGGGGGCACAACTCTTGTAGAAGAAGTCGAGGAGAACTACCTTACCTCGCAGGTCGGCGAGGCGCACGGTGTCGCCCTTCAGCGTGGGCAGCGACCAGTCGGGTGCCGGAGTACCTTCGGCGAGGGGTTCGGGTTCCTCGTAGGGTTCGTAATCCTTAAGTTTCACGCTGGCGGGGACGGAAGCCAAGGTCAGTTTGCTTTCGTCAATCACTGTGTCGAAAGACAGCAGCTTGAAGCGGTCGTATTGATGGAGGGTGTCCGCCTGTTCCACGATATCGATTTCTATGGTATATTGGATGGGCAGCATGCTCAATTTCTCTATCCACAGTTGCACCTCGACGCGTATGGTCTGTGTGCCGAAGTCTTTGTTTGGTTCCCAGTCCGTCTTGCGGTAGCCGACAAGGTGACAGGGCTTGTCATCGAGCATTGTGTCGGAGATAGAATAGGTGTAGCTGTTGTCGGCCAGCTGCTTATCGTCGGGAAGGGGATCGCAGCTGCGGTGGGTCAACGCCTCGTAGAAGGTGTAGTTGTGGCGGATGCTCTTTATCTCGTCCTTCCATTTTTTGCAAGACATAACCTCGCCGGTTGAATCAGAGTAGGTCACAAACACCTCGCCGGTGTAGAGCGTGTATCCGTTCCATTCTGGATGGCCTGGAGTTTCGTCTTGCATCGCAAAGACCTTTCCGAACAGCCTGTCTCGGCGCACCTTGCGGAAGTCGCACGTATAGATGGTCAGGTTGGTGTCCTTGTCCGACACGAATTTCTCCCAGTGCTCCATTACATAATGCCCTTGCTGTATGGACCTGCATTTCTCGCGCGAGAGACGGAGGACGTTCTTCGCCTCATCATTGCTTTGGGCACATGCGGTGGTGGTCATCAGCATTGCGCCCAAGGCGAGGGCAGCGAGGAATTTGATGATGTGGTGTTGCATTGTTTTATGTATATTATGTGGTTGGATTATTTGTTAATGTTGTGGTAATTGTGCCAAAAGACTGCATGTATCTCGGTTGTGTCGTGGATATGGAAGATGGAGAATGTTTTGGTGTCGCAGGAGATGGCAAGGATCTCGGCGTCGGGGGAGTCGCCGAAGGCGACTTGTGAGTAATCGTGACGGTTGACCAAACGGGAGAAGACGACGTCAGGGGCGATTTGTTTTATGGTATCGACAATGTTGGTGATGGCGAAGTCGGAACAGAGTGCCTGCCAAGCGCTGTCGGTGGTGGCTTCGAGGAGGGTGACGTCGAGGGTGATGGTGTCGTTTACGTGGTAGTTGTGGATGTAGCTGGCGGCTATGCCGTCGGCATGCTCGTAATGGCGGTAGAGGTCACTGACACGACGCATGGGCAGCACGTGCCGCCACACGACAACGCCAACCGCCGTTGCGACGGCCAACACTAAAATGATTGTTGTAATAGGTCGTTTCATATCTTTGCAAGTATTAAGGTTATTCTATCACAGGCTTCTACGGCGCAGCATTGTAGGTCGCCGCTGACGAAGGTGTCGGTGCTCGGCGGGACGAGGAGTGCCACCGCTGTCACCGTAATGGCGGCGACCAGTACGGCGGCGCCGATGAGGGTGCGCGTAACCCTCTGGCGCTGGCGTTCCCGTCGGTGGCACCATTCGGCAAGGCCTTCGGTCATCGCCCGCATCTCTGTCTTATAGTCTTGTTGCATATTGTCTCAGTTTATTCATTATTCGGTTTACACGTTGATATACAGCGTTGGGTTCTATTTTAAGCCCGGCAGCTATCTCCTCGGCCGAATAGCCTTCAAGGCGCATACGCATCAGGCGTTGTTCGTCGGGGGTGAGGACGGAAAAGAGGTCGTCAATCCGCTCGGCGACATCGCTCTCTTCGGTGAAGACAGACTCTGACATCTCTTCGGTGACTGGTTCCAAGTCAGGATGTTTCTTTCGATAGAGGTCGACCAGGACGCTGCGTGTCACCCTCCGAACCCATACGCGCTGCTGCCACTCCGACCGACCCGTCATGGTGTCGAACTTGAGCCATAGCATAATCCACGCCTCCTGCACCATGTCCTCGCAGCGCGGTATGTCGCCACGGGCAAAGTCGTAGCAGACGCGCCACACCGTCGCCTGGTGCCGTCGCATAAAGGACTTGTAGTCCTCGTATCGCTGTCTGCTATGTTGCTCCATATATAATAAAAGACGTAAATTTTGCCCCAAATCTTACTCAAGGACAAAAAAAATGAAGAAAAACTGATTTTCTTCATTTTTTGTATCCTGTCAGCATCACAGGTGAGTAGCCAATTAATTTAATAGTTTAGGCCGAAAGCCCAAAGGGGAATAGTGTTCTTATAGGCATACTCAATGTCGTCTTTCACCACATAACCATTCGGTATGTCGGAAATCTGGCGCCGAGTCTTTTTCTTTCCACCGACCTCAAAGGTAAAGTCGCCTATGGTAAAGTCGGACACCTCTGAACCACGAACTTCATTACGGACGCGCATTTGGTTGTAAAAGAACGTCTCGCGCAGATTGCCTGTATCAACCAGTCTGCCTCCGAGCGCATACATCAGATTGGGGTTGTCAAGATAAATCTTCTCCATTTTAGCCAGAAGGCTCATACCTTTGTCTGGCGCGTAGAGACATTGAATAAGCCCCGATTTCTCTAAATAGTAAAGATAATCTTTCAGGTCGCCGCGATTGATTGTCAGGTCTCGTGCCAGGTCGCTGTAGTTGGGCTTGAATGGTGAGATTTGTGAAATAATTTGCATCAACTGCTTCAGTTTGCGCATAACTCCCACACTTAGTCCTGCAAATTGTGGTATGTCGGTCTCGAGGGTCTGGTCTATCACCGCGTTCAGACGCTCAAGATAATTACCCTCAATACAGAAAGGGTAGTATCCATTCTGCAAATACTCTTTGAACAAAAGCAACGGACGATGCTGGTCATATGGAAATTGTATTTCGCCAGCAAGTATCTGTTCGAGAGACAGCACCTGAACATCAATACCCTTTACCATTTGCAGCCACTCGCGAAACGACATGCCATACATGTAATTCTTCAACTGCCGTCTGGAGAGGTCTGCACCGCCTTTCTCTAAATCAAGGATGGACGAACCTGTGTATACGATGTTCAGTTGTGGAATCTGGTCATAGATGTTCTTGATTTCCGTTGACCAATTGGCATATTTATGAACCTCGTCGATGTACAGATACTTTCCACCATCCTTATAGAAAGCATCAGCCAAATCGAGCAAAGAATGATGCGCAAAATAGATGTCGTCGGCGAAGACAACTAGCGATGTGTCGCGCTGTCCCGAAAGTTTGATGTGCTGAAAAATCAAAGTAGTCTTACCCACACCTCGTGCACCGAGGATAGCGTTCAGTCGGGCACCCCATTGAATGGAGTTTTGAGGGTATCTAACAAAACCAACACCAGTATTATCAAGTTGGTTTTTATACCGTTGCAGCAGTTTATCCATATTATTTTATTGTTGAATCACGCTGCAAATATACAAAAATGTCATAAATAAAAGCCAGTTTTATATAAAAATTGTATCTTATTTGTATCAAAAAACAATATAAATTGACTTTTACAAGGGACAATAATGGCTATTCCACCAGCTTGAAGTCGCTGGCGGGGTGCTTGCACCAGGGGCAGATGAAGTCGGCGGGGAGTTCGTCGCCTTCGTAGACGTAGCCGCAGACTTCGCATACCCACTTCTTCTTGCCGCCTGCGGCGGGAGCGGCGGCGGGTTTGGGCTTGATGTGCTGCTGGTAGTAGGCGTAGGTGATCGACGGGCTGTCGCTCAGCACTCGGGCCTCCAGCGGCATGGCGATGAACATGGTGTGGCTGCCGAGGTCGATGCTCTTGGTGACGACGCAGCTGATGACGGCGTTGATGAACCGTGGCAGGTATAGCAGGCCGTTTTCCGTGCGCAGCTCCTGCTCGCAGCCGGCGAACTTGTCTACATCGCGGCCGCTCTGGAAGCCGAAGTGCTGGAAGGGCTTCATGGTGGCCTCCTCGCTGAGGGGACACAAGTTAAACTTCAGCGTGCGGAGTATCATGTCATGCGTCAGATTCTGCTTGTTGACGCAGATCATCAGCTGCAGCGGGTCGCTGCTGACCTGCTGGGCCACGTTGATGATACAGGCATTGTCCTTGTCGCCCTGCCGGGCGGCAAGGACATAGAGGCCGTAGCCGATGGTGAAAAGGGCTTTGTTGTCAATCATATTTCTTTAGTTTTAAGTTTTAAACTGTAAGTTTTAAGTAACCACGCAGTCTTTTTTGTCGCGTCAGCCACTTAAAACTTAAAACTCACAGCTTACAGCTATTTGCTATCGCGTCGGCCAGGGCTGCGAGCTGCTCCTCCTGGGCGGGGGCGGCGGCGCTCTTGAGGCTGACGGGCTCGCCGACGATGGCGATGTCTTTCATCTGCTCCAGCTCGGCACGCATCAGCTTGCCGCTCTGCGCGGCCCAGCTGCCGTTCTCGATGAGGGCCACAGTGCGCTTCTGCCAGGCGTGGGCCTTGAGGTCGGCGAGGAGGCTCTCTATGGGCGTGAAGATGCCGTTGTTGTAGGTGCTGGAGGCAAAGACCACATGGCTGGCGCGGAAGCACTCGGCCACAAGCTTACTGGCGTGCGTGTGGCTGGCGTCGTAGGCCTTGATATTCTTGACACCACGCTGCGCCAACAGGGTGCCAAGACGCTGGGCGGCGGCTTCGGTGTGGCCGTAGATGCTGCCGTAGATGATGACCACTCCCCTATCCTCGGGCTCGTAGCGGCTCCAGGTGTCGTGCTTGCCGATAAACCATCCCAGGTTCTCGCGCCACACCGGCCCGTGCAGCGGGCAGATCATCTGTATGTCGAGCGCGGCGGCCTTCTTGAGTACATTCTGCACCTGCATGCCGTACTTGCCCACGATGTTGATATAGTAGCGGCGGGCGTCGTTGAGCCACTCGTGCTCGAAGTTCACCTCGTCGGCGAAGAAGTTGCCGCTGAGGGCGCCGAAGGTGCCGAAAGCGTCGGCACTGAAGAGGGTCTTCGAGGTGCTGTCGTAGGTCATCATCACCTCGGGCCAGTGCACCATGGGGGCCATGGTGAAGACGAGGTGGTGATGCTCGGTGAGGAGTTCATCGCCCTCCTTGACAACCATCAGGTTGGCAGGCTGGTTGCCGAAGAACTGCTGCATCATCTGTGCGGCTTTGGCGGTGGTGACCACCGTGGCCTCGGGGTGGCGCAGCAGGAGGTCCATCAGTGTGGCGGCATGGTCGGGCTCCATGTGGTGCACCACCACATAGTCCAGCTTGCGGCCGTAGAGGGCGGCCTCGACGTTCTCGAAGAACTGCTGGGCTACGCCGGCGTCGACGGTGTCGAACAGCACCGTCACGTCGTCGACCATCAGGTAGCTGTTGTAGCTCACTCCGCGCGGCACGGGGTACACATTCTCGAAAAGTGCCAGGCGGCGGTCGCTGGCGCCTACATAGATCAGGTCTTGCTGTATGGGTTGTGTGTTTTGCATATCTTTTTGTTTTTATTGTTCGTCAATAATCATTAGAACGCAGAAGTGCCGGGATTATTGTGTCGAGGCAGCCGAAATGTTAAATTATGCAAACTGTTTGGCAGAACAGCATAATATGAGTACATTTGCATGTCGGAACGAAGCGCGCAGCGGCGCGCAGCCGTCCGCATAAGAAACAGATTGTCAAACACAACAACACCACACGCCATGAAGTACCACAAGAAAGAAGAAGAGCTCTTTGCCCGTTGGGGGGAGCGTGCGCGCAAGCTGCGCGACAACGAAGACATCACCAAGGACGGCCTGCTCTACCGCGGCGAGGTGTGGTTCGACGGCTACTGCCAGGTGCACCGCAAGGCCAACGAAGAGCAGCTGTGGGCCGACGCCGACATGCGCCTGCTGGTGCTCACCAAGGAACTCTACGACGAGGACGGCTGGGACATCCGCGGCGAGAGCGGCCGCGTGCCGAGTCCGCGCCTCACCTGCCGCACGGCCTACCGCTTCTTCCCCAACCTCGAGCTGTGGGTCTACGGCCTGATGAACATCCCCGACCGCAAGGTGGTGCCCTTCGCCAAGGCCGACAACGAGACGCGCCTGCAGGGCTTCTACGAGAACGCCCCCATAGCGCGCGTCAACTGCAAGAAGCAGCCCGACAACAAGGCCGCCAGCAACACCGTGCTGCAGAAATACCTGGACAACTACGCCGACCTGCTCAAAGAGCAGATAGAGCTCTACGACGCCGACGTCATTCTCTGCCTCGGCGGACAGGGGCTGATGGTCAAGTTCATAGCCGACCACATATACAGCGACCTGGAGCAGGTCAACGACCACTGCTGGTACTCGCCCTCCAGCGGCGTGGCTGTCGTCAAGCAGTACCACCCCTGCTACAACGTCTACAGCCGCAAGGAGATGTACACCGACATGATGAAGGACTACCAGGCCTTCATCAAGGCCACCCCGGCCTTCCCCCGCGGCCGCAAGTAGCCGCCGACAGCCCACAGAACACTAAACACTGAATACAGAAAAAGAGCCTGCGGCATTGCCACAGGCTCTTTTTGCGAGGGTGGGAGGTGGGGTTCGAACCCACGACCTCCAGATCCACAATCTGGCGCTCTAACCAGCTGAACTACGCCCACCATCCGGGGATTCCACCGCGGTGAAATCGGGTGCAAAATTACGAACATTTTGCAAACTGGCAAAATATTTTTCAACATAAAATCGCAACACGCTGATTAACAACCACCACCAAAGCACAGATCCCTGCAAACCCTTGTTTCTACGGAGTCCCTACGGACCCCCTACGGACCCTCTTCGGCCGTTCTTCAGTGGACGGCCGTAGAAAAGCCGACGAAAAGCCGTACCAACTCCGAAGGGACTCCGAAGCCGATGGGAGAAAGAGCCAGCATGCTGTCAGCCAGCGGCCTGCCTCTTCTTGTAGCCGTGACGGCCTATAAAGTAGCCGATGGCGGTGATGGCGACGGCCGAGAAGAGAAGGAAGGTGGCTATGATGAAGACCGCCAGGACGGTATCGCCGTTGTACTCCATCGCCAGATCGCCGTTGACGAGCGTCATCAGGACAACGATGGAGAAAAACACCATGACCCAGACCACCACACACAACAGCGTGCGCCACAGGGTGCCCCATACGCTGTAGCCGAACAGCTGGCGGTAAGCGACGACATAATAGAACGGTACGAGCAGCACAATGTATTTAAAGAACCACACGAAGAGGAGCAGTATCAGCATCAGGGTGCTCATATACACCTGTATCATGATGCCCTCCGGCAGCGTGTGGCGCGTGTGGCGCGGCGCAAACCGGAAGAGATAGCGCGTGGGGAGTATCAGTATCATAGTCATGAACATAGCGCCCCACCCCGGGTGTGCGGCAAGCCAGTCGTTGGACTTGTTGATAAAATCGTACTGCGTATCCACTTCGGCCACCGCAGGCTCAATGGCGATACCGGATAACTGTTTGACGACGACATAGACGAGGGCCACGATGAAGAGCATGTTGACGGGTGTGTAGCTGACCTGCCGGCGACCGCTGATGTAGTCGCCGATGAGGTAGCCCGGACGCAAGAGGAGCTGCAGCAGGGTGTGTGGCAGCGAACGAGAGTCCATGCCCCAGACGGTCATCACGCACTCATATACCCAGCGCCACGTGATGCGGCCGTCGCCGGCATCCTGACGGCAGACGGGGCAGTAGTTGCCCTCAAATTCGTTGCCGCAGTTGGCACAGCGGTGCTTGCCGGCACTCTTTATCTTGAAGCAGACAGGGTCTTTCTGCCAGGCACGGAAACGCGCCCATAGCTGCCTGATGCCCATGGGTGCAGAGCTTAGAATATCAGCGCCAGCAACACCCAGAGCCAGTGGGCTGCCACACCGGCACAGAGGCCGCCAATGGTGTGGGCCCCGATGGCCTTGCCGATGAGCTTGCGGTAGCCGAGGCTGTCGAGCATGGCGGTGTGGGTGCTGAGGTAGCCGCTCCAGCACATGCCCATGGCCGTGAAGACGGCGATGGCGTTGTTGTTGATGATGCCGTCGGCGATGAACTTGGGCACCAAGCCGATGGCGGCACCCACAGCGCCCAGGGCGGTGATGGGGAAGCTGACCAGCGCGCCGCTCTCGAAGCCGAAGAGCCAGTAGAAGACCACGTTAATCTTGTCGGCCAGCCATGTGATGACGGGCACGCCCTCGTAGGCCACGCCCTGGTAGGTGCCGTTGGCACCCGCGGGGCCGAAGGTGAGCATCATGACGATGGTGGAGATGCAGAGCACGCCGGGGATGATGGCCACGCCGATGCCGACGCCGCTCTTGCCGCCGTCGAGCATGGCGTTGAGGAAACGCTGGAAGGCGTTGCCCTCGCTCTTGAAGGAGATGTTCTGCTCGGTGCCCTCCTCCTCGGTGACGGGGCAGTCGAGCTCGGGGTAACTCTTCAGCGTAAAGCGCTGCATGAGGCGGGTGCTGATGATGCTGCCGATGACGGCGCCCAGCAGGCCCACAAGGGCGCCCTTGCCGAAGCCGAGGCCCGTCATGAAGGCTATCACCACCAGGCCCATGCCGAAGGCGGTGCCGAAGTTGGTCAGCGAGACCAGCTGGTATTTCTTGAAGTAGCGGGCGAAGTTGTTGTCCTTGGCCAGCGAGATGATGGCGGGGTTGTCGCTGAGGAAGGTCATCACGGCGCCCAGGGCCGCCACGCCGGGCAGGTTGTAGAGGGGCTTCATCAGGGGGCGCAGGATGTTCTCCATCAGGCGCACCACGCCGAACTCGGTGAGCAGCTTGCTAATGGCACCCATCAGCACGCAGATGGCCATGATGTAGAACACCGTCTCGAGCAGCAGGTGGTAGGCCGTCTGCATGAAGGTGTTGAGCATGTTGGGCAGCGTCATCCTGTAGGCCAGGAAGCCGAAGAAGGCGAAGAAGCACACCAGGAAGATAAGAGCCTCGAGGCTGCGGCTGGTGGTGAACTTCAGACGGCGCGGCTTGCCACTCGGCTTGTTGTGGTTGGTCTCGTGGTGACGGAACACCTGGAAGGGGTCGATGACCGACAGCATGGTGTTAAGCAGGCCGTGTCGCTGGCCGCCGTCGTGTGACTTTTGCCCTGTCTCGTTGACCGTAGGGTTTGGTTTATTCTCTGTCATGGCTTATTTCTTGATAAGTTTGTAAAAGTCCATCGTCCACGTGGCGCCAAGGTTGAAGTTCCACGTGTTGTCTATCTCCGTGTTGTTCACCCACTCCTGCATGCGGCAGACGTAGGTGTGCAGACGCACGCTCTTCAGCCCCTTGGGGAACCATTCAAAGCCCAGGCCATAGCGGCTGTAGGTGTGGCCGGCACGGAGCAGGTGGTCGAGCGCCACGGCGGAGTTGAGGTCCACCTCAGACTTGTTCTGCTCGAACATACCCTTGACAAAGATGTTGAACTCCGGCGTGAAGTAGTAGTTGGCGCAGCTCACCACACCGAAGTTCTTGCCCCAGTCGTCGAACGAGAGGGCATGGTGCATGAAGTCAACGTATATGTCCCACTTGTCGAAGACGAACTTGTTGCCTATCATCGTCAGGTTCATGAACTTGCTCCACTCGCGCTCTATCATGCTGGTGCTCCATATGGTCTGCCAATGGCCCACGGTGCCATACCAGCACAGGTTGTACGACACTAGGCCGGCGTCGTAACTCAGGCCCGTGGAGTTGATGTAGGGCGAGTTGGTCACCTGCGCCACCAGTGTGTGGTTGCCGTCGTCGCTGATCCACGCCCCGCTGACACCCAGCTGGAAGCAGTAGATGTTGTTCCACAGCGTGGTGGGGAAGTATACGTCAATGGGCGAGGCGTCATACTCAAAGCCGCCCATGGCCATGGCATCCTTGCCGAAGCGCAGGCGCCAGTTGGCGGTGGGCTTGTAGTCGAGGTAGAGGAAGTCGGTGTTGTCGAAGAACATCACGGAGCCGGGGTTGGCGATGATGCGCTGCTTGAAATAATAGCTGAAGCCAGAGCCGAAGTTGCCGCCGAGCATCAGGTTGAAATACTTGCCATGGAAGCCGAAGTTGGGGGTGCTGTCAGTGGTGAACAGCTCACCGTCGGCACGTGCCTCGAGCTTGAGTTTGTTTATGGCGTCGCCCCATGTTATCTGTCCGTTGACGCCAAGCGACGAGGCCAACAGCATGGCCGTGAACAGAACTGCTGTAAGTTTTGTTTTCAAGTTATTGTGCGTTTATTGATGAGTTACTTTATTGTTTCTGTGCAGCCATATACTGCTCCAGCAGGCGCTGGACGTACTTGCCGAAGACGTCGAACTCGATGTTTACCACCGTGCCTTCGCGGAAGTTGTGGAAGTTGGTCACCTGGTAGGTGTAGGGGATGATGGCCACGGAGAACATGCCGGGCTCGCTGTCCACCACCGTCAGGCTGACGCCGTTGATGCTGATGCTGCCCTTGGGGACGGTGATGCTGGGAGCGTTCTTGGCGTCATACTTGAAGTAGAAGCGCCAGCTGCCGTTGTCGTCAACGACCTTGGTGCAGGTGGCCGTCTGGTCCACATGGCCCTGCACGATGTGGCCGTCGAAGCGGCCATCCATGCGCATGGAGCGCTCCACATTGACCTCCGTACCAACCTTCCAGGTGGAGAGGTTGGTCTTCAGCATGGTCTCGTCCATGGCGGTGACCACGTACTGCTTCTTCTCCTTGTCGACCTTGACCACGGTGAGGCAGCAGCCGTCGTGGGCCATGCTCTGGTCGATGGCCAGCTCGTCGCCGAAGGGCACTTCGAGGGTGAAGTGGTAGTTGGTGTTCTCTTTCTCTATCTTGACGACCTTTGCCGTCGTTTCTATGATTCCTGTGAACATGGTAAGGTTTGTTTAATGTTTAAAGCTTCGGGGACTTATTTCAGGAAGTCCTCGTAGTACTGGAACATCTTCTGGTAGAGGTGGAGGCGTTCGCGGCCCAGGACGTTGTGCTCGTGGTGGGGGTAGGCGAAATAGTCGACCTGCTTGAAGTTATTGATGCAGCGCTCGATGAACTCTGTGCTGTGCTGCGGCACCACGGTGTTGTCCTCGGCGCCCTGGATGACGAGCAGACGGCCTTCGAGGTTCTTGGCCTTGTTCAGCAACGAGGTGGCCTCGTAGCCCTCGGGGTTCTCCTGCGGGGTGTCCATATAGCGCTCGCCATACATAATCTCGTACCACTTCCAGTCGATGACGGGGCCGCCGGCGCAACCCACCTTGAACACCTCGGGATGGGCCAGCTTCATGGTGATGGTCATGAAGCCGCCGAAGCTCCAGCCTTCAACGCCCATGCGGTCCTTGTCGACGTATGGCAGGCTCTTAAGGAACTTGACGCCCTCCATCTGGTCGGCCATCTCAATCTCGCCGAGGCGGCGATGCGTGCAGCTCTCGAACTCGAAGCCACGGTTGTCGGTGCCGCGGTTGTCGAGGGTGAAGACCACATAGCCCTGCTGAGCTAAGCGGAGGAAGTAGAGGTTGCCGCCGGCCAGCCAGCTGTCGGTGACCAGCTGCGAGTGGGGACCGCCATAGACGTAGACCAGCGTGGGGTACTTCTCGCCAGGCTTCATGTTGGGAGGGGTAATCAGCCTGTAGTAGAGGTCTGTCTTGCCGTCGGCAGCCTTGATAGTGCCGAGTTTCACATTGGGCATGGCGTAGTCCTTCAGGGGATTCTCGGCGCGGTAGAACTCATGTGCGGTATGTTTGCTGAATTGGCCGTTCTTGCCATACTTCACGCTGTTCCACATGGCACGGACGGGCACATCGACAGAGGAATATACATCCACGAAGCTGGTACCATCCTCGTTGAGGACCACGCTGTGGGTTCCTTTGTCGAGGGTGAGGCGCCACATCTTGCCGTCTTTCAGGCTGACGCGGTAGGCGTCGCGGCCAGCGAGGTTGTCCTTGTTGGCGTAGACGAAAATGTTCTCGCCCTTCTTGTCGAACTGTATGAAGCCCTCGACCTCGTACTCGCCCTTGGTCACCTGCTTCACCAGGCTGCCGTCGGCATTGTAGAGGTACAGGTGCTTGTAGCCGTCGCGCATGGAAAACCAGAGGAACTGGTCGCCCTTGGGGGTGAACATCATGGGCTCGCAGGGCTCGACGTAGCGGGAGTTGGTCTCCTCAAAGAGGACTTTCATGAAGTCGCCCGTAGCGGCGTCGTATTGCTCGAGCCACATGTGGTTCTGCTCGCGGTTCACCTTGGCAATGTAGACAGACTTCTCGTCGGGGCTCCAAGCCACGTTGGTGAGGTACATCTCGCGCTCGTGGACGGAGGTGTCGCGGGCGGTGTTGAGGTAGACGAGTTTCCCGGTGGCAGGCTCGTAGACCCCTACCGTCACCCAGTGGCTCTGCATGCCGGCCATGGGGTACTTGATGGGCATAGGCTCAGCCTCGCGGGCCTTGGTGTTCACCAACGGATAGTCGACCACCATGCTCTGGTCCATGCGGTAGAAGGCCAGCTTCGACTGCTTGGGCGACCAGAAGAGGCCGCCGTTGATGCCGAACTCGTTGCGGTGGACGCTCTCGCCGAGGACGACATTGTAGCCGTCGCCGCGCTCCACCAGCTTGCCGTCGACCAGCAGGTTGCCATCCTTTTTCTCAACGCGCCCCTCCAACTTGGGGTCGTGGTTTTGGGGCTTGCGCCAATCCTGCTGGGCCTCGGTGAGCTTGAACTCTTTCTTGCCATCGAAGCCGTAGACCTCGCCACCCTTGTAGTAGGTGACCGTCTTGCCGTCGGGGGCAAAGACGAAACTCATCGCCTCGCGCTGGGGGTAGAGGTTGCGGTCCATCAGCTGGTCCCACTGCAGAAGTCTCTCCTGCGCAAAAGCGGTGCCTGCAATAAGCAGCACCGCCATAGTCATAAATATTTTTTTCATATCAATAATTACTCCAGTTGCGGAACTTGAGGTTGAAGACGCCGAAGAAGGCCTCCTTGAATATCTTCATGCTCATCTTGCTGGTGCCGAGGACGCGGTCGGTGAAGACTATGGGCACCTCGTAGACCTTGAAGCCCAGGCGCGTGGCCGTGTACTTCATCTCGATCTGGAAGGCGTAGCCTACGAACTTCACCTTGTCGAACTTCATGCGTTCCAGCACGCGGCGGCTCCAGCAGACGAAGCCGGCGGTGGCATCGCATACCTTCATGCCGGTGACGATGCGGACGTATTTCGAGGCGTAGTAGCTCATCAGCAGGCGCCCAATGGGCCAATTGACCACCGACACCTTGCCGCCCACATAGCGCGAGCCCACCACCACGTCGCCCTTGCCGCTGGCGCAAGCGTCGTAGAGGCGCACCAGGTCGTCGGGGTTGTGGCTGAAGTCGGCATCCATCTCAATCATATAGTCGTAGCCGTGCTCGTTGCCCCAGCGCATGCCGTCGAGGTAGGCGGTGCCGAGACCCAACTTGCCTTTGCGTTCCACAATGAACAGGCGCTCCGGAAACTCCTTCATCAGCCGCTTGACGATGTCGGCGGTGCCGTCGGGAGAATTGTCTTCGACGATGAGCATATCGAACTCCTTGGGGAGCGAAAAGACCTTGCGGATGATGGCCTCAATGTTCTCTTTCTCGTTGTAGGTCGGGGTGATAACAAGTGTGTCGGACATAATATATATTCTTTATAACTGGCTGCAAAATTACGAAATAATTTTCAATCATGAAAAAAAAAGTTAAAAAGCCCTCCGCCACCATAAGCAACAGGTCAATGTCGGGAAATTGTCAACAACACCGGCACAATCCCAGCCAACATCTTCAGTAAAAGGACATTAAACCGCAAACCAAGTTCAGAAAAACACCCGAGCGTTACAGCGTTACAGCGTTACAGTTCCCATTTTGCTTTTCCTCCTACCCCAAATTATACCTTATATCTATATATCTATATAATTTTATATAGATATATAGATATAAGAATTTTTTTTTGATTTTTCAAATAGGAGATTTCGAACTGTAACGCTGTAACGCTGTAACGCCTCAACCACAACTTCGCAACCACCCTGCCGATAACACGCTGGCATACAACTACTACCAAAGACAAAAATCCGCTTTTGCCTATTTTTATTGGCTTTGCAGGTCCTTAACGGCTACTAAACGGCTACTAAACGGCTAGTAGACCTACTGAAGACCTATACAAAACCACCCACCAGCCATCCCGCCGCACCCGGAATAATTTACCAGATTTACAAGATTTCGCTTGCGCAGCGAGCAGGAGAATATAGAAATTTATAACTCAGCAATTTACAGAAAAATAGAAAAATTATCCCGCTATTTGGATTTTTTTTCATACCTTTGCAACTCAAATCAGAATTAAGTATTAACAAAAATATAGTATTATGTCAAAACTCCTTCTTTTAGGCGACGAGGCTATAGCACAGGCATTTATCGATGCCGGCGGCAGCGCCATCAACAGCTACCCGGGCACCCCGTCGACCCAGATTACCGAATATGTGATGAAGAGCAAACAGGCCAAAGAGCAGGGCGTGGTGGCCAACTGGTGCGCCAACGAGAAGACCGCCCTCGAGGCCTCCATCGGCGTGGCCTACAGCGGCAAGCGCGCCATGACCTGCATGAAGCACGTGGGCCTCAACGTCTGCGGCGACCCCTTCATGAACGCCTCCATCATCGGCACCAAGGGTGTCATCATCGTCGTGGCCGACGACCCCAGCATGTTCTCCAGCCAGGACGAGCAGGACAGCCGCTACTACGGCCACTGGGCCATGATCCCCATGCTCGAGCCCTCAAACCAGCAGGAGGCCTACGACATGGTCTTCGCCGGCTATGACCTCAGCGAACAGCTGGGCACCCCCATCCTGATGCGCATCCCCACCCGCCTGGCCCACAGCCGCGCCGGCGTCGAGCGCAAGCCCGTCCGCGCCCAGAACCCCCTCAGCAGCCCCAGCGACCCCAAGAGCTACGTGCTGCTCCCGGTGAACGCCAAGTGCCTCTACCGCGACCTGATCGACAAGCAGCCCCAGTTCACCAAGATGAGCGAGGAGTGCGGCTTCAACCAGTACATCCCCGGCGAGGACAAGAGCCGCGGCATCATCACCACTGGCATCGCCTTCAACTACCTGCAGGAGAATTTTCCTAATGGCAAGTGCCCCTACCCTGTTGTCAAGATAACCCAATACCCGCTCCCCTTCAATATGCTCAACAAGCTCTATGACGAGGTGCAGGAAATCCTCGTGCTCGAGGACGGCCAGCCCTTCGTCGAGGAGCACATCAAAGGCTTCCTGGGCAAAGGCAAGCCCGTGCACGGCCGCCTGGATGAGACCATCCGCCGCGACGGCGAGCTGAACGCCGAGAAGGTGGCTGCCGCCCTCGGCAAGCCCATGCCCAAAGGCCCGTCGGTGCCCGAGGTGGTCACCAACCGCCCGCCGGCCCTCTGCCAGGGTTGCCCCCACATCGACAGCTACCAGGCCGTCATCGATGTGATGAAGAAGTACCCCAACGGCCGCGTCTTCGGCGACATCGGATGCTACACCCTCGGCTTCAACATGGGTGCCATCGACACCACCGTCTGCATGGGTGCCTCGATCACCATGGCCAAGGGAGCCGCCGAGATGGGCATCTTCCCCGCCATCGGCGTCATCGGCGACGGCACGTTCGGCCACAGCGGCATGACCGGTCTGCTCGACTGCGTCAACGAGAAGGCCAACGTCGTCATCATGATCCTCGACAACGACATCACCGCCATGACCGGCGGCCAGCCCTCGAGCGCCAACATGAAGCTCTTCAACATCTGCAAGGGCCTCGGCGTCGACGAGAAGCACATCCGCCACATCGTGCCGCTGCCCAAGAACCACGACGAGTTCATGAAAATCCTCGAAGAAGAGATTGCCTACGAGGGCGTGAGCGTCATCATCCCGCAGCGCGTCTGCATCGTCGAGAACAAGAAACGTATTGCAGCAAACAAATAAAACGAAGTGTTAAACGGTGAGCTGTAAGTTTTAAGTGGGCTGCCGCAGTCCATCCTGCGCAAGCCACTTAAAACTTAAAGCTTAAAACTTAAAACTAATATGAAGAAAGACATCATACTTTGCGGCGTAGGCGGCGACGGCATCGTCTCCGTGGCCAAGATCATCAGCGACGCCGCCCTCAACCTGGGCCTCAACGTCAAGCAGAGCGAAATCCACGGCATGAGCCAGCGCGGCGGCTCGGTGTTCAGTCACCTCCGCGTCAGCAGCGACCCCATCTTCGCCGACGTCATCCCCGAAGGCAAGGCCGACATCATCCTCAGCTCCGAGCCCATGGAGGCACTGCGCTACCTCACCTTCCTGGCCCCCGACGGCGTGGTCATCACCAACAGCGACCCCTTCGTCAACATCAGCAACTACCCCGACATCGAGAAGGTCTATGCCGAGCTGAAGAAGCTGCCCAAGCTGGTCTGCTTCAACGCCAACGCCATCGCCAAGGAGCTCAACGCCCGCGGCAACATGGTGCTCCTCGGCGCTGCCGCTCCCTACCTGGAGCTGCCGTTCGACGAGCTGGAGAAGGCCATCAAGGCCATCTTCGGCCGCAAGGGCGACGCCGTGGTGGAGACCAACATCAAGGCCATCCGCGCCGGCCGCGACGCCAAATAAAGCGCCGGTACATATACGAAAAGATGCGGAGCCTCCGGTCCCGCATCTTTTTTTATAGACAATATTATTTGGATTCCCTTCATCAGGACCACGACTCCCATCACCACGATGCGTCGCACCACCACGACGGCCCCGAGACGTGCCTCATCAGTCAGGCCGAGGCGGGTGCCGTGGTGCGCCACGGCGATAGAATCATCTGATAACCGGGGCAATAAAAGCGGGAGGGATGCGTTATTGTAGGCGTAAATGATTTTTCGGATGAAAGATAGATTTGTTTGTCTGCCTGGCTCTGAAAGAGACATGGCCTGCGACCAGCGAGGAGCAAACTCGCTGATTTTTACCCCCCCCACGAATTGCACAGGTAATCGTCGGGAGAATTTCCTCTTTGTTTTTAATTCAATTGTCTCTCTCTGCCGCAAACTTGCGACGGGGCTGGATGGTTTTGCAATTTCAAATCTTTAATCTTATATCAATTATGAAAAAAGTATTATTGCTCGGCGCGATGGTGTGCGCCCTCGGAATGATGACCGCCTGCAAGAGCGGTAACAATGAAATCCAAAACAGAGAAACGTGGATTGCAAAATCTTTTGAGACCACTATTTTGCCATCCAACCCTATGTATTCATCAACAGATGAAACTGCAAACACCATGTCGTTTGAAATAGAATATCCGCATGTCCTAATGCTTTTTACTTGGTATGATGCCCTATTTGAGAAAAATATTGTGCATATCAGCAAAGACAAAACAGATAGTTACTATGTCAATGAGAATGGCAAATTGTATGAATGCGCAAATGTTAGTCCATACATTATCACAAATGATGGCAAGAAGATAAAGAATGCATTAAGGAAAGATTCTAATCTTCCTCATGAAAAGGAAGCGTCTTATGATTGGATTATTCTCAATGATAATAATGCCGAGCTGATTCATAATGATTCTGACAGTAAGGTAGTCTATAAGTTTGAGAGAGACAATTCGAACGATAATTAACGGTATATTATATGTCGTTAATTGTACATCTGTGCAGTTAATTTGGATTAAAAACGGCCATTGCAATGCTGCAATACCCCCAAATGATTTTGAAAACGGCTGTCGCGGGTTGCAAAAGTTGGTTTTGAAATTGAAACAAGGTTTTGCGGGGGTGCAAAAGGGTGTTTTGAAAATGAAACAAGGTTTCGCAGGTTGCGAAAGGGCCTTTCGGAATGGAAACAGGGTTTTGCAGGGTTGCAACGGGGTGTTTTGAAACGAAAACATGGTTTTGCATGGTTGCAACGCGGCCTCTCGGAATGAAATATTAATAACGTAATACTACATAGATATGGAAGCAATCAAATTTGACGAAAAATCATTGTCGCGGTTCCCCGTGGCGTTTTATTTCAGCGCCGTGGAGGCGTTCGACAAAAGAATCATGGCGGCGGAGTGCGGGTTGGACCGTTTCCGCGAGATGCGCGACAAGTACGACCGGCTGTTCAAGGCGTTCGACGAGGCCTACAAGCGGACGCAGAAGAGCGAGCTGACGGCGAAGATTGCCGCTTTGGACAAGGAGCGCGACGGCTATGCCTACGTGATGCAGAAGGTGGCCGAGGCGTGGGCCGCGAAACTCGAGGACGAGACGCTGGCGGTGCACGGCCGCAGGGTGGCGCAGGTGTTCCGCGACTACGGCTTCCGCACCAGCGAGGCGCTGGTGGCCGAGAACGCCAAAATCCACAATATGGAGCAGAAGCTGGCGGACCGCGAGCTGACGGCCGACCTGCAGATGATGGGCCTGACGGAGCTGAACCGCCGCCTGCTGAGCCGCACGGAGCAGATAGAGCAGACGATGGGCAAGCGCAACGAGGAGAAGAGCGACGTGGTGGTGGGCGAGCTGAAGGCGGCGCGCGAGAAGCTGGACGGCCACTACCGCGCTTTCATCACCTACCTCAACGCGGTGCAGGAGCTGCAGCCGGAGGAGAGCCTGTCGAAGGCGGCGCAGTACTACAACGCCGACCTGGCGAAAATCGACCTGCAATACCAGCAGAGCCGCAAAAAGGGCGGCAAAGAGGAGGACGAGCCGGAGACCGTCGCCGAGGCATAGCACCGCGGCGGCGGACATGAACGCCCGCCCACAGGACATAGGTCAAGACAAGCGAGACCCTGCGGGGCCTCGCTTGTTTTTGAACACAAATTGCCATATAATTGGCCATTAATTACTGACGCGACAAGTATTTGGTTCAAACGCCAGACCGGCACCAGCCCCAGCCACACGAAAGGCGCTCAATGACGCCGCCCGCACCAACACCTACTACGCCCTGGCCCCCTTCATCGGCGCCGCCCTGTCGTTCCTGCTGCTCGGCGAGAGGCTGACGCCCCTCTTCCTCGTCGCCACCGCCGTGATGGCCGCCGGCTGCTGGCTGGCCGCCAAAAGCAAACCCTAATCTTCCGGTGCTGGTGCAAGAAAATAGTTTTTGTATTGTCTTTTTTTCGTATCTTTGCGACCGCAAGCGAGGAACGCCGATGCGATACAAGAGGCTGATAATACTGCTGTTTGCCCTGCTGTGGCTGATGCCCGCCCAGGCCGGAAATGCTCCTGAAAGGAGCGCTGAGCTGTCGGTGGGCACCGGTGTGCACCGCCCCGAATGGGTCGACATGGGCATGTGCGACGTGCTGGCGGTCACTTCCAGCTCCACCCTCACTCCCCCCACTACCGTACGCCTCGTCCACGACACGCCCACAGGCTTCGCTCCCTCGGTGGCGCTCCGCCACATGCCCATCGGCAGCCGGCTGCTCCTGAGGGCCGACATGCACCCCTACGTACATCGCTCGTGCATCTACCTCTTGCGCTGTCTCCGACTCTGATTGTTCCCTTTTGTAGTTAAGTATTTACATGTGGTCAAGGCAACACCGCGGGGCTCCGCGTGTCTGCCTGTACCGTGATTGTTTTACATCATGAATGCAAAAGAGAACGAATGGAATACATCAGAAAATCAATCTATAGCCTGCCGGAGATACGCCGCACGTTGTTGCCGCTCTGGTCGGCGTGGGCGCTGACAGCCGTCGGCGCCGTGTGCGGCGTGCTTTATTTCCTCCTGCCTGACCTCTCGGCGGGAGGCTCTTCCGCATTGATTGGCGGCGTCATCGTGGGCGTGTGCGCCCTGCTGACGGTGCTCTGCTACTGGCTCTTCGGCGACAGCCGCCGCCCCTACAGCCGTGAGCTGCACGCCGTGCTGGAGCCCACCTACGCCTACTACCCCGCCTCGGCCAAAGAGGCCGTGATTGCAGCGCTGGAGGCTCACGACGAGCAGGCCCTCGACGCCGTCAAGCGGCAGGCCAAGCCCGAGCTGGTGCTGGTGCGCTACAGCGACAAGGAGGAGCGCATCTATTATTCGCAGCTCACACGCGTGGAGGGCAAGCGGTACATACCGCTGACAGAAATCATTATCAACAAAACAAAATAGACAGACAATGGAACACATAAAAACAATAGAAGAACACATCGCCACCGAGATGGGTGGCAAAATAGAACGTAAAAAGAACTTCCCGCTGCTCGGCCTGGTCCTGCTGGCCGCCGGAGTCGCAATGCTGGTGCTGATGGCTGGCATCCAGAACGCCGACAGCCTACAGACGTTTCTGCTCACAGCCGGCATGATATGCGTGGCCGTCGGATTCCTGCTCACCGCAATGGGGCTCAGCGGCGCCCTGTTCCACTATCGCTATGCCGCCACCGGCAGCCGCATCAAGGAGCGCAAGGTATATCTCAGCCCCGAGGACTACCGCGTGGCATACGACGCGCTGACCACCGGCGCCACCGGCGACCTGTCCTCCGTGAAACCCGTCGTCAGTAGCAACTGCGCCCTGCGGGTGCTACACAGCAAGGACGGCTCCATAGCCCTCGTGCAAGGCGGCCGATACGACACCGGGCACTTCGAGGCCGAGACACCTGTCAAAGTCTTCGTTGGCACAGAAGTTGCAGCCACAGAAGCGTTATGCAGATAGAATTCATACTACTCACACTCTCGATACTCTTCTTTGCCAGCATACTGGCCGGCAAGGCGGGCAGCCGCTCCGGCGTGCCCGCCTTGCTCTTGTTCCTCGCCGTGGGCATGCTCTTCGGCAGCGACGGCCTCGGCATTCACTTCGACAACATCAAGGTGGCGCAGATTATCGGCACCGTAGCTTTGAGCGCCATCCTGTTCTCCGGTGGCCTGGACACCAAGATCTCCGACATCAAGCCCATCCTCGGGCCGGGCATCACCCTGGCCACCCTGGGGGTGCTCATCACCGCCGTGGCCACAGGTGTCATCCTCTACTTCCTGCTCGACCACCGTCTGGGCATCAGCCTCATGGGGGCCCTGCTGCTGGCCTCCACCATGAGCAGCACTGACTCGGCCTCGGTCTTTTCCATCCTGCGAGGACGCGGACTGAACCTCAAGCACAACCTGCGCCCCACGCTGGAGCTGGAGAGCGGCGCCAACGACCCGATGGCCTACGTCCTGGTGCTTACATTCATCAGCTTGGTGCAGCAGGGTGGCACGCCGCAGTGGGGCAGCGCCATCGCCATGTTGGTGGTGCAGCTGGCCGTGGGCGCCGTGGCGGGATGGCTCTTCGGCAAGGCGCTGGTGTGGGTGGTCAACAAGATAAACATCGACAACGCCGCCCTCTACCCTATCCTGATTCTGGCGGGGTCGTTCTTTGTCTTCGCCGCCACCTACTACATGCGGGGCAACAGCTACCTGGCCGTCTACATCGCCGGCCTGGTGGTGGGCAACAGCAAGTTTGTCCACCGGCGCTCCACGCGCAACTTCTTCGACGGCATCACCTGGCTGGCGCAGCTCTCCATGTTCCTCACCCTCGGCTTGCTGGTGAACCCCAGCGAGCTGAAGGAGGTGCTGGTGCCGGGCCTCGTCATCAGCTTCGTGATGATATTCGTCACCCGTCCCCTGAGCGTCTTCCTCTCGCTGGCACCCTTCCGCAAGTACACGTTGCGCGACCGCCTCTTCGTCTCGTGGGTGGGGCTGCGCGGCGCCGTGCCCATCATCTTCGCCATCACCTGCCGCGCCGCGGGCCTGCCACACAGCGACGTGATGTTCAACATCGTCTTCCTCTGCACGCTGGTGAGCCTCGTGGTGCAAGGCACCACGCTACCCCTGATGGCACGCTGGCTGGGCGTGTCCGAACCGCCGGAGGAAAGCTCGCGAGCCGCCTCGACCGACTTCGACATCGACTTCCCCGAGGAAATCAAATCCTCGACGAGCGACATCGAGATTACCGAGGCCATGCTCGCACAAGGTGCCCACCTGATGGACCTCCGCCTGCCGGAGAAGACCTTGGCCATCATGGTCAAGCGCGGCGAGAGCTACTTCGTGCCCACCGGCAAGACCGTCCTGCATCCAGGCGACCGCCTGATGGTGCTCAGCGACAACCAGCAGGCCCTCGACGACACCCTCCAGCGCCTCGGCGTGTCTGCACCCGACGATGCCCCCAAACCACCCAAACGTCCCTGGTACAGCGTCCTCTTCGACGACAGCGAGTGAAAAAACGCCCCGACGCACAATTTCTGTGCTCTACAGGCGTTAATTATAATATTAATGAAAAGAAAGATATGACTGCAAGACTCACTCTGATGCTTGCCATTGCTCTGTTGACTGTCAGTTGCCGACAGGTAGACTCTGCCACTGCCGTCACAGATGATACCATGCACTGCGAGGCCAGCTTCCATCTGGGCGCCGGCGCCGAGCTGCGCCTGCTCTCCGACGGCAACCTCTCGCAACTTGAGTTCTACTACGGCGGCGACCTGCAGGAGCTCGTCGGCACCGCCAACACCGACTACGTCCACAACGACAGCGGCCAGATAACACTTGACACCATTACGGACACCGCGCTGGCGCCCGCCTACGTGGTGCGCACCTACGACCGCTCGTCGACCTACGGCGCCGAGGTATGGTACCTCCTCTACCCCTACCGCCGCGACGACCCCGACGGCCCGTGGAACATCGTCAAGGTGCCTGATGAGAAACCCACGCTGCAGAGCGTGGAACAATACATCCGCTGATGCTTACCGCCACACACATCATCGGCATACTCCTCACCGTCGGCCTGTTGCTGGCTGTGAGCGTCCTCTCGGGCCGCAAGGTGAAGGATGCCCGTAGCTTCACCACCGGCGGCCGCGCAGGCTCATGGATGGTCTGCGGCGCCATCCTCGGCACCCTCGTGGGCGGCCAGAGCACCATAGGCACAGCCCAGCTGGCCTTCTCCTTCGGCCTCTCGGCTTGGTGGTTCACCATCGGCGCCGCCCTCGGCGCACTGGTGCTGGGCCTCGTCTACGCCGCCCCCCTGCGCCGCAGCGGATGCTCCACCCTCATGGAGGTGGTGCGCCAGCAGTATGGCCGCCGCGCCGAGACGGTGGGCTCCATCCTCTTCCTTGTGGGCATCTTCATCAGCATCACCTCGCAGCTCCTCTCCTCGTCGGCCATGCTCAGCAGCCTCTTCGGTCTGCCCGTGGGGTGGGCCTTGGCCATAGGTGCCCTCCTCATAGCCGCCATGGTGCTCGGCGGCGGCATACGCAGCGCAGGGGCTGGCGGCATAGTCAAACTGATGCTGCTCTACGTCAGCTCGCTGGCGGCAGGCATCGCCGTGTGGCACATAGGCCACGGCCTCGGCGGCATACGCGACAGCATAGCACAGATATACGCATCGCCGCAGCTGGCGGCGTTGAACGACATCACCTGCGCCGAGGACATCCACCGCCGCTACGGCACCTTCCTCGCCCGCGGCCCGCTGAAAGACCTCGGCGGCTGCCTCTCGCTCACACTCGGCGTCGTCTGCACGCAGACCTACGCGCAGGGCATCTGGTCGGCAGCCACGACGCGCAAGGCGAAACTCGGCGCCGTCTACTGCGCCGCCCTCATACCGCTCATCGGCGCCGCCTGCACCCTCGTGGGCATGTACATGCGCGGCCACTACGTGACGGCCGACGAACTCTCGGCCCTCCAAGCCGCAGGCTGTCAGCTGCCCGAGGGCGTCGGCGTGCTGGAGAACTCGCTGCAGGCATTCCCAACCTTCATCCTGGCCCACCTGCCAGCATGGCTCGGCGGCATAGCCCTTGGAGCCATGCTGGTCAACATCCTTGGCTGCGGCAGCGGCCTGGTGCTCGGCGCCGCCACCATCCTCACGCGCGACGTCTACGGCAACCTGCTGTCGCTCCTGCGCCGCACTCCGCGCCTCGGCCAGCTGGCCCAGACGCGCCTCTCCATCCTCCTCCTGCTGGCACTTGCCGTCGTGGCGGCACATTTCGTACAAGGCTCTTTCATCAACGACCTCGGCTTCCTCTCCCTCGGCCTCCGCGCAGCGGCGCTACTGCTGCCTTTGAGTTTTGCCCTGTGGTTGCCAGGCATGTTCAAACCACACGCCGTCACAGCAAGCATGGCAGTGGGTACAGCGGCGATGCTCACCGCTGGCCTAACGGATCTCCCCGGCGATGCCATGTACTATGGCCTCGCCGCTTCGGCCATCACCCTCTTGCCTGGACTACGGCGCCGCTGAAACAGCCTATTCTCCTCCGCCGACAACTCCACGAAAGTCAAACCCCGCCTTCTCAACGGCGGCACGTACCTCTTCTTCCGAGGCCGTCCCGCTGACAGTGACGGTCTTGGCACCGAGGTTAACCTCTGCGTTGCTGACTCCTTTCAACTGACTTACCGCTTTCTCAACAGCAGCCTTGCAATGGTTGCAGTGCATCCCATCGACACCATACACCACCGTGCCGGCAGCAACAGTTTTCTTCTTAAACTTATCAAAGAATTTCATAGTCAAAGCAAATAATATAAACGACACCAATAATACCGAACAAATACTGCGGAACAAGCTCGGGTGATCTGACTCGGGGGCACAACATGCGCCATGCACCTCACCGTCACATTGCACAATATCAACACCGATGCCGAAAAAATTCACCATCAAGCCGAAAAGAACCGAGAACACCACTATCGTCAGCAAGTATATCCAGGTAAACCTGCTACCCATAGACTTGCGTACCACCATAATTGATGCCAGATTGACTGCCGGGCCAGCCATGAGCATCACAAGCGCGGCACCCGGCGACAGCCCTTTCATCATCAGCGCGGCAGCAACAGGTATGCTGCCGGTGGAGCAGATGTACATCGGCACAGCAACCACAAGAATCACCAACATCTGCAACAGCGGTTGCGAACCGAACGTAAGGAAAAACTCATCGGGCACAGCCACATTGATGAGGGCTGCCAGAAGCAACCCGACAATCAACCGGAGTCCTATATCCTGCATCATGCTGAAATAAGCATACTTCAGCACCCGCCATACTCGATTACCACGTTCCACACCGCATACAACTCCGTCAGAAGTACCGCCTTCCACACCGCCGGCAAAACGATTCACCAACAATCCGCCGCAGATACCAGTCACCAAGGCGGCAACCGGACGCACCACAGCAAACCCCAACCCCATCAATGAAAACGTGGCCAAAATAGAATCAATACCCGTCTGCGGAGTGGCAATGAGAAACGATGCCACAGCACCCTTCGACGCCCTCTCGTTCTTGAGACCTATGGCCGTCGGTATCACACCGCACGAACAAAGCGGCAACGGGATGCCAAGCAAAGCGGCATAAAGCACGGAAAACTTATTATCGCTCGACAGATATCTGGAGTAAAAACCTTTCGGAACAAATACATGAAGCACCCCGGCAATAAGAAAGCCCAACAATAGATAAGGACTCATCTCATTGATTACCGTCAGAAACGATATCCAGAAATCATTCATATCACCCTTTATATCAAAATATTCCACAAAAACGCCCTTTCATTTTCGGCATGCAAAGGTACAAAAAAAACTCCACTGCACCTCTTAGCAATACTTTTGCTCTACTATACAGCTTCCACAACGCTCATATCCACATCACGTATACCGCTAACTATCAGCATTATCACTTATACACCTCACCAAAAATGGTGAAATAATTTTGCCATATTGAAAAAAAGTAGTACTTTTGCACCTGCTTTAAGCAAGAATATTGCAATATTAATCCTAAAAAAAAAGAAAACAAAATGGCTTACAGAATTACTGACATCTGCGTTGCTTGCGGCACCTGCATCGATGAGTGCCCCGTCGGAGCTATCAGCGAAGGCGACATCTACAAGATCGACGAGAACGCTTGCGTTAGCTGCGGTACCTGCGCTGGCGCTTGCCCCACCGGTGCCATCCAGGAGGGTTAATCGCTCACAGATTCAAGCAAAAAAGCCCACGCTTTGCGTGGGCTTTTTTTATGATAAAGTATCCGATGGTGGGCAGAAATAGGCTGTTGCCGTCAGCGCTGGCACAAAAAAAGGGAACCGAGATTCGGTTCCCTTAAAAAGATTGGCGGCGACCTACTTTTCCACAAACAAGTGCAGTATCATCGGCGATGTGAGGCTTAACTTCTCTGTTCGGAATGGGAAGAGGTGAACACTCACTCCATAGCCACCAAAAGTAATGGTTTTGGCACATTGGACAAAACATATAAGAGAAACTGTACAGAGAATGTACATACGGAAAGTCTTCGGGTAATTAGTACCGCTCGGCTTTGACATCGCTGCCTTTACACCTGCGGCCTATCGAGGTCGTAGTCTTCGACCACCCTGTGACGAAGTCTCATCTTGGGGCCGGCTTCGCACTTAGATGCTTTCAGCGCTTATCCGTTCCAGACATAGCTACCCGGCGGTGCCACTGGCGTTACAACCGGTACACTAGAGGTCTGTCCAACTCGGTCC